>Ga0209403_10000560_pt1 | contig 54677 bp, 53 predicted proteins | sample ArcticOcean_MG_C_8_FD_187440 | JGI IMG/M metagenome (GOLD analysis project Ga0209403, IMG submission 187440) | Marine microbial communities from western Arctic Ocean - ArcticOcean_MG_CB11_86 (SPAdes) (version 2) | ecosystem: Environmental > Aquatic > Marine > Oceanic | place: Arctic Ocean... | reverse complement strand
TGGATATGATCCAGTCCGGGTAGCTAATGTTTTCGATAAAACAATTGGTGAGGAATTTTCAGTAAGGCTGTACCTCAAGGCGCAGGCCTGGTGGTAGATGTTTCACGTGAAGCAATTGCAATGCTTTTTTAAGCGAACACAATATTTTCTAGTGATATTATATAAAAATGATCTTAATTTTAAAATTTCTATAAAATAACCCATATTTATTCTTATTATGTAATTTATTTTCTTCTATTATCTAATTCTAATGCGAGATTTATTGAATTTACGCGCACGTACTGTACTTCCCGCCTACTATGGTTATGTGTATTTTTTGCGATGGACAGGTTTATTGTCCTTTATTGCTGCCATTGTTCTGTCTGCTAGCTGTGTTGGCTTTGCATCCCCCAAGGGATGGGCCCCCCCTCAGTTTGAAGATGGGAACGTATATGTTTTCCTGAAGGAAGGAAAGCTCTTTGCGCTCGAGTTGGAAGAAACCCGGCTTACGGAGAAATGGCGTTTCCCAGATAAAGATTTCTATCCCCTAGAAGAAGATATAGATCTGAAGGCAGTGTACGGTCCTCCGATCTTTGTCGAAGATTTTATTATCCTCGCAGCTTATTCCGGTGAAATTGTCAAAATAACGAAAGATGGGCGTTATGAACCAGGTTCTGGATCATGGATTCTTCCTGTGTCCGGGGAAATTGTTGGTAGTGCGGTTGTTGATTCAGGTCGTTTAATTTTTGGAACTACTGATGGGCGCCTATTCGTCCGTGATGTTGACTCGGCTGACGGACGAACCGTTCCTCCTTGGCCTGTTGATGGAAAACAAGTTGGTGGTCCAATTTGGGCATCTCCGTTGGTTGTTGATGGAGTTGTGATAATTGCGACGATGGAAGGAACTGTTGAAGCGTTTAACTTGGAAACCGGCTTACCTGTTTGGGATGTCCCTTTTAAAAAAGATAGTGCAATTGCCGTATTAACGCTTATTAATGAAAATGTTCTTTTTGTTCCTGGCTTGGGCGGGATAATTGATTTTGTCGATGTTCAAAGTGGACAGAGTATTGGACAATCATTTGAAGCTGAAGGCTGGGTTTGGTCTGAACCTCTGGTTAAAGGTGGGGTACTTTATTTTGGTGATTTTGCCGGAAATTTATATGCTTTTGATATCACAAAAGGGATAAATGTTGAGAAAAAAATGTGGAACCCGATAAATGTCGGGGGGAAAATAAAATCAACTCCAGTAATTATAGGACAAACTTTAGTACTTGTAACTGAGGACGCGGAAGTACATTTCATCGATGTTGAGAAAGGTATTATTACCCGTCGTATTGTCAAAGAAGACACATCAGATATTTTTGCCTCTATAGTCGAATATCAAAGTTTTGCATGGATAGTAAGTGAGAACGGGGAGCTATTTCGGGCTGATCCAGAAGCGTTTAATGTTGTAGAAGTTTTAATATCAAAAAGGTCTGACTAATGGATCTCATAGGTAGCGTTTTTACCACGATACTTCTTGATCCAATGATCAATTTTTTGGTCATTTTGAACAATGTGCTTTTTAACAATTATGGTTTTGCGATTATTGCGTTCACTATTATCGTGCGAATTATTACATTCCCACTTACTCTTCGACAGCTAAATCAGACACGTGCTATGCAAACGCTGCAGCCTAAAATTCAGGAGCTACAAAAACGATTTAGTGATCCTAAGCGAAGACAACAAGAAATCATGGGTGCTTACAAAGAAGCTGGCATTAATCCCCTTGGCTGCTTGGGGCCTATGGTTTTGCAGTTTCCCATACTGATCGCTTTGTTCTACTCGATTCGACAAACCCTAGCTATTTCACCAGAAGCTTTAAGTAATTTATATGGGCATATTTACGACTGGCATTTTCTTGAGGCCAGTATTCCTTTAGGTACTGATTTTTTCGGTATGAATATGTCTGAATCGAGTTTACTAATGGTTGTACTAGTAGGAGGTACAACCTGGATACAAACACGTACGTCTCAAACAGTAGTTACTGATGATCGTGCGCGTGCTCAACAACAGATGATGCAATGGTTGTTGCCAGTAATGTTTATGTTTTTTACATTCAGTTTTCCAAGTGGAGTTGCACTTTATTGGGTAGCAACGACACTTGTTAGTATTGCATTTAATATTATTACCTATGGCTTACCAGTCTTAGGAATTAAACCAATGACGGCTCCGCCAGTAGCGCAAAGCTCGCCATTGCCAAACAATAAGGATAGTAGTGACGAGACATCTTCAGTGTCTGGTCACAAACCCCGACAATATTCAACACAAGCTAGGAAGCCAAAAGATGCCAAAAACAATAAAAGCAAGCGGAAAAACCGTAGAAGAAGCAATTAAGAATGGACTAGAGAAATTAGATGCTTTGATATCTGAAGTGAATTTTGAGGTTCTTGATGAAGGAGATCGGGGCTCGTTCCTTTTTGGTCGTGGTGGTCATGATGCCGTTATACAAATAGAAATGAAACCGAAAAGGCGTGCTCCAGCACGTGCTCCAGCACGTGCTTCAAAAGGGGAAAGTAAGCCGCCTCAACAGGAAAAAAGAACCCGTACAGCAAAGCAAGCGAATCGAAAAGATCGAGGAGTGGACACGCCACCGAATGCTGAGTATGCGGGACCAAAACTTACCGAAGCAGATTTTTTCGAAGGTGTAGATGCGAAAAATAATTCGTCTGCTAAGAATAATGGTGGGCAAAGGGGAAGACGGGAATCTAGTAGGGATCGAAAAGCTCCTAAAGATTCATCAGCTCGTAAAGGTTCATCAGCTCGTGAAGGTTCATCAGCTCGTGAAGGTTCATCAGCTCGTGAAGGTTCACGTCGTACTCAACAGGATGAATACAGAGAACCTAATATTAATGCGGAGGAAGTCGATTTTGCTGCAGGTATGGTGGATGATATTTTGCATATTCTAGATATCGATGCAGAAATTGAAATCCGTGAACCTATAACTCCAGCGGAGGGAATTGGAAGCGCCTTGGCTGTTATTGACATAATAGGTATGGATTTAGGTATGTTGATTGGGAGGCGTGGAGAAAGTCTTTTGGCGTTCCAGTACTTAGTAAATGCAGCTTTGACACGACAATTTCCAAATAAAGGCGGGATCATGCTTGATATTGAGCATTATCGGCAACGGCGCTCAGAAGAAATTGTATCGCTTGCTCAGCGTATGGCTGAGCAAGTCCAAGAAACTGGTTCACCAATTACTTTGGAGCCCATGTCACCTGCGGAGCGACGTATTGTACACTTGGCGCTGGAGGGTATGAGCGATATTGAGACCAATAGTGTGGGTGGCGGGGAAAATCGTAAGGTTGTAATAAGTGTTGTTTATGGTGATGAGTAGCTGGAGTATTCAGCTCGAAAAGTGTCTGTTTTGAGAGGTTAATATGGCTGTCCCCCTTAATAAAGTGGTTCAGTGTATTGCTTTTGTTAACCAGAAGGGTGGTGTTGGTAAAACGACTACTGCTGTTTCTTTGGCTGCTGCGCTAGCATATGATAAAAAGCGTGTTTTAGTGATTGACCTTGATCCCCAAGCAAATGCAACTAGTGCTAGTGGATTTCTTGATCATTCTGGACCAACGATTTATGAGTCTTTATCTGGTGAAGTGGAGATTAGTAGCTGTATATATGAAGCTGAAGATGGATTTTATCTGATTCCTTCAACTCCTGATCTTGCTGGGCTTGAAGTTGAGCTTGTTAACGCGGTGGCTAGAGAGCAGAGGCTTAAAAAAATTATAGAACCGCTTGTTTCGGAATACGATTGGATATTCATTGATTGTCCTCCGTCACTTAGCGTGCTTACGGTTAATGCACTTACTGCAGCAGAGGGTGTTATTGTGCCAGTTCAATGTGAATATCTTGCCTTGGAAGGCTTAAGTCGTTTAACTGAAACAATCGCTTTGATTCGTGAACATCTAAATAGCAAACTTAAAATCATAGGTGTATTACTTACAATGTTTGATTCACGTACGCGTCTTGCTCATCAAGTTGAAAAGGATGTACGCGATCATTTTCCTCAGACATTTCAAACTATTATTCCCCGTTCGATTAGACTCGGTGAAGCACCGAGTCACGGACGATCCATTTTGAGTTATGCTCCTTCATCGAAGGCTGCTACTGCCTATCTCAACCTGGCTATTGAATTGCAAGCTCGCATGGAGGATCCAAATGAGTTCGGAACAACAAGATGATAGGCCTCAAGAGACTGAAAAGAATACGCCTCGACGGTTAGGACGAGGATTGGATTCTTTGCTTGGGACTGGTCGAAAGCAAGAAGCACCTGATAAGCCGATTGCTATTAGTACAGTGAACGAAATACAAAGTGATATTTCGAAATCATCTAGTATTGTTGAGCTCGCACTAGATCAAATTGTTCGCAATCCAGAACAACCGCGCACTGTTTTTCAGGAAAATTTACTCGAAGAACTGGCTGAATCTATTCGTGAACATGGAATTATTCAACCAATTATCGTAAGTCAAGGGGATGATAACAAGTATGTTCTTATCGCTGGTGAGAGACGTCTTCAAGCTTCAAAGCGAGCAGGACTACAGGTTATTCCTGTAGTGATTCGAGAGACTACTAATGTGGAATTACTTGAACTGGCGCTTGTTGAAAATCTACAGCGTTCTGATCTAAATGCACTGGAAGAGGCGAACGCATTTCAGCGTCTTATTGAAGAATATGGTCTTACACAGGAACAAGTTGCTCGTCGTATAGGACGATCTCGTTCTTCTGTAGGTAATACATTGAGACTTTTAAATCTTGAAATGCAAATACGCACTAGTTTGGTATCTGGTGAAATCACAGAAGGCCATGCACGAGCCCTTTTAGGAATGCCACCTGGCCACGAAAGACTTTCACTATGGCGTGAAGTTGTACGACAGCATTTAAATGTTCGGGAAATTGAACGTGAAGTACGTAGGTTTTTGCGTCCTGTGAAGACCAATTCTTTTAATGATGAGAAAACAGAAGATGCGAGTATGCGAGATGCGGAACTTAACTTATTGGAGAGTCGACTTCGTCGAGGGTTAGGTACAAGAGTGAGTGTTACCGATGGTCAAAAAGGGGGAGCACGTATTTTGATAGAAGTTTTTGATTCTGACGAACTAGATAATTTAATTATTCGTCTCTTGGGGGAGAGTTAATTCCTTTCTATAGTAGATTGTTGTAAATGCTGAATATAGGGTTGTTATGCGTATTGCTATCACAGGAAGTTCTGGTCTTATAGGGGATGTTTTGGCGCAAAATTTAAAAGAATCTGGTCATGATGTAGTTCGTATCCATCGTGGTGAAAAGGAAACGGAACAAGCAGATTGGGATGGTTATACATGGATACGTGGCGGGCTAGCAAACAGTCCTTTTAGGGGTTGTGAAGCCGTGATCCATCTTAGTGGCGCTTCTATTGGAGATAGAAGGTGGAGTATTGTTCGCCGCTCTGTTTTACGCAGTAGTCGTATAGATACCACACGTTTTTTAGTAGAACATTTAAATAATCTTGAAGAAAAACCTCGAAGACTGCTTGTTGCCTCAGGTGTTGGATTTTATGGAAATAGGGATAATGAGGAACTCACAGAAAATTCAGGACCAGGTACAGGTTTTCTTGCTGGCATATGTGGTGCATGGGAGAATCAGGCATCACAAGCAAGTATCAGTACTGCCTTTTTACGTTTTGGGGTTGTTTTCGATCGGAAGGCCTCAGCATTTAAGAAACTTAGTTTACCTTTTCGTTTAGGTGTAGGTGGTCGACTTGGAAGTGGAACTCAATGGATGCCATGGATTCACCTTACAGATGTAGTTTGCTCAATAGAGCATTTGCTGACAAGTGATCTTGAAGGTCCTGTAAATTTGGTAGCGCCTGAGAGTGTTCGAAATGCTGATCTTGTAAAGATTCTTTCGTCAGTTATTGGATTACCTGCCTTGCTACCAGTTCCAAAATTCGCCTTGCGTTTATTGCTTGGAGATGCAGCTGAAGAGCTGCTTTTTGCAAGCCAACGTGTTAAGCCTTTGCGCCTACATGAGGATGGGTACGTTTTTTCCTATCCTAGAGTTAAAGAGGCATTGCGTGAAATTATGGGACACCAAAAGTGAGTGCTCATCTTGTTCAAAGGGAAAGTTATTTACCAATTTCATTAGAAGAGGCATGGGATTTTTTCTCACAGCCAGGAAATCTTCCACTTATCACTCCACAGTGGCTTTCTTTGCAGCTTACTCATGAAGTGCCGGAGCGTATGTATCCGGGTTTAACCATTTCTTATAAGGTTAAACCTTTGTTAGGTATTCCAGTTCAATGGGTAACAGAGATTACTCATGTAAAAGAGTTGGAGATGTTCGTTGATGAACAGAAAATTGGGCCATATGCATTTTGGCATCATCAGCATTTTTTTCGTGAAATTACTGGTGGAGTAGAGATGCGTGATGTAGTGACTTACTGTGTTCCTTTTGGTTTGCTCGGTGATGTGGCAAACAAGTTACTTGTACAAAGTCGCCTTGAAGAAATTTTTACTTATCGAAAGCAGGTCACAGAACGCTTATTCGGTAGTTCGGAAGATAAGTAATTAGTAATTCTCGAGGTCGATGTCACGTGCGACTAAATCTTCCATAGTTTCGCGTCTTTGTAAAAGGTAGCTATTGCCATTTTTAACTCCAATTACTGGAGGGCGAAGTGCCATATTATAATTGCTACTCATTGCTAAATTGTATCCACCGCTGGCTGGGATTGCGATAAGTTCATGAGGTTCTAACTTAGGTAAGAAAGCATCTTCTATAAGAATATCGCCACTTTCACAGTATTTTCCTGCGAGTGTTACTATTTCTTCAGAGTTAGCTAACGGTCGATCGACACTGATCGCTTCATATTTAGAGCCATACATTGCTGGTCGAATATTGTCAGCCATCCCTCCATCAAGCGACACATAAGTTCGAATATTTGGTATTTCCTTGCGAGCACCTACAGTGTAGACAGCTACCATAGATCGTCCAATTAAGGAGCGGCCAGGCTCAATATGAAGTAACGGTTTCGGTAAATTTCTGCTTGCTAGTTCAGTTCTAAGTGTGTTTGTTATGAGCTCTGCGTATTCTGCGATTTTTGGTGGATGTTGATCTCGCGTATACGCGAGAGCGAACCCCCCTCCGGGGCTAAATTCTTTCATGGAAAATTGATGTTTTGATGCCATCTCTGATGCAAATTCACAAATAACTTCGATACCTTGCTGATAAGGTTCTAATTCAAAAATGGGAGATCCAAGATGTATATGTAGACCACATAAATTGAGATGTTCAGATGTTTCTGCTTGCCGTATTGCTTCCTCTGCAGCACCAGTTGTTAGGGGAAAGCCAAATTTACTATCCAAAATCCCGGTAGTTGTTTTGGAATGTGTATGCGGATCTACATTTGGTGAGACCCGCAACAAAATTGATTGTGTTAGGTTAGCCTCCCCGCAGAGTTTTTCTAGTTGATCTAGTTCGTGGAAATTATCCACTATTATTCGTCCTGCTCCACTGCTTTGAATTGCTTCTTTTAATTCATTAGTACTCTTGTTATTTCCATGGAAGTATAGGTTATTCGGAGCCATACCTGATTTGAGAGCGATAGCTAGTTCTGTTCCACTTACGACATCCATACCTAAGTTTTCTTGATTAACTATTTTTGTGATGGGACCTGAAAGATATGCTTTTGCTGCATATAGAATAGTAATATTTTCCCAACGTTTCCCGAATTCTTTTCTAAATTCTTGTGCAGTTTCGCGGAAGTCTAATTCATCAAAAACGTATAGAGGGGTGCCATATTGATTTGCCAGATCATGAATATTGCAACCGCCGATGCTTAAATGCCCTTCTGTAGCAATCCCAGTTGTTTTTGGCAAGACATGACGAATAGGTAATGTATCTAAGGTTATTTCACTAGCCATAATGTGATTATGCGTGAGTTCGACTTAAGATGTTAGACATCAAACTCAATTTCAAGTTCTTGTAGTCCACGAACTCCACCTCGGCCAGGCGGAGGGAAGGCAATTCCTTCATTTGGAACCTTTTTAATCCTCGGATTTTGAAGTGCTTGTAGTAAAATTTTTGAAGCAATTACTGATTCTTGACGTGCTAGTGCATATCCCATACAAAAATGTGTTTCCTGACCAAAACCGAGATGACTTGAAACTCCATCTTTTTGGTATCCAACTCTTAATTCCTTCCCGAAATAAAGGTCCTCTCGAAAAATATTAAATTTTTCAGGATCTTTAAAAACATGCTCATCTCGGTTTCCAGAACCTAAACCTAACCAGACGCTCGCGCCTACAGGTATTACTCGATCACGTATTGAGACCTCTACTTTTGTACGGCGTCTTTGCCAATGATTTGAGCCATCGAATCTAAGCATTTCAGTAAAAACATGATCTAGGAGTTTTGGTTCCCTCTTTACAGCATTATATTGATCTAAGTTGTTGAGTAGATTCCACCACATTGCATCTATTGCTTTATGTGTTGTATCTCCTCCCCCAACTAGCAAGAGCGCAACGTATCCTTTAATTTGCCAAACACTCATACGTTCACCGGCCCTTGTGGCGTGGCAGAATGTAGAGAGAAGGTCATCTTTTGGATGTTCCAATCTTTCTTCTATAAGTGGGTCTAGGTAAGAGAACAGGTTATCCCTAGCTTTGATTCCCTTTTGTTGTAGAGCATGACTATATCCTCCTCCCGCAAAAAGTTCGTCATAAAGTTTTTCGAAATAGTCATTATCTTCTTCAGGTAGACCTAACATTCCTGCAATTACACGAATTGGGAAACGAGCACTAAATTGTTGTACTAAATCGACTGTTGGGTTTGTAGTGGTTCCCGAAGAATAATCAGACTTAGCCTTTTTCATAAAATCATCAATAATTTGTGAAGCGATACGTTCTATTAATGGGATTCTTGCAATTAATCGTTCTCCAACAAATTCACCAGCAACTATTCCCCGCAACCAAATATAATCTGCACCTTCACCAAGTTCATTTAATGTTGCTCCTAATGCAGTGTCGGATCCAAATTTAAATTTTCCTTTAGGGTCGTAAACTGCGCGTGTGAATTCTTCGTTGTTCTTATATATATCCCAGATATCTTCGTAGCGAGAGATGATCCATCGATTTTGAAACTTGTCTTGATAGACAGGAGTATGGTCTCTCAATCTTTTATAAACAGGAAAGGGATTAAGTCGAAATTCTTCAGTAAGGAACTCTCCCGGTTCGACAATTATTGGATTTAATTCAGTTGAGGTACTCATGCTGTCCTCTCCAATGCAAATAAATATTTGTTTAGGTTATGGTAGGGCATTATTTTTAATAATTGGAAGTAGGATTAAGTTTGTAGAAAAATTAGAATGATTCAATCACTTTTTAAGTATTTAGGAATGTCTGATAGTTGCGTCGCCACTTGAATGCCAGCTTTTTGTAAGACGGCTGCCTTTGCTTCTATGCTATCAGCTGGAGTCCGAATTAGACTTCCAGCATGTCCAAATCGAACTCCCGGCATTTCTGACATAAAATTTCCAGCCAAAAAACTTATTATTTTGAGTTTGCTCCGAGTTTTTTGAAAAGTTTTTGCTAACTCTGCTTCCATCCCTCCTCCTGGTTCACTGAATGTTACGAGTGCGCTTGTTGCAGGATCCTTTTCGAAAAGGGGGAGTAAATCAGCAAAAGTCGATCCAATGATCGGATCACCTCCAATTGAAATTGCTGTCGAAACTCCTTTGCCATTAAGGCTCAAAAGATTTGCAATTTCGGTTGTCATTCCGCCCGAACGGGACATAATGCCAATACTGCCTGGTTGGAACGTGCGTTTCGTATCCTTGGCAGGACCGCCTATTCCTCCGAGTTTTCCTTTTCCAGGTGAAATGAGACCCATACTATTAGGTCCAATGATCATTGATCCCTTTAGTCTTGCGTATTCAACAATTTGTGCGGTTGTAAACTGAGGGATACGTTCCGTCACTATGAGAATAAGAGGAATGTTATTCGTGATGCATTCGAACGATGCAATTTTTGCAGCAGTCACTGGAACACAAATAATTGCTGCGTTTATCACATGTTGTACTTGAGCTTCTTTAACGGAGTTATAGACTGGAATTCCATGTACAAACCGGCCTCCTTTACCAGGTGTGACCCCAGCAACAACATGACCGCCATAATCCAGAGTGTCTTGAGTAATTGAAATTGCCTCTCGACCGGTAATGCCAAGAATCAAGATTTTGGTCGATTTGTCAATTAAAATGCTCATTTAAAACGCCTTGTTTTTCGATTCTTTATTCAAGACTTAACCAAAGATATCGACTTGCAATTGTTGACCAAGGATGCCAGTGTTTACCGATCAAGAGTACATTTTTTTCTGTTGGTAAACTTAAAAGTCCATAATTTTTTTGTATTGCTTTTCGGATACCTAAGTCGCTGATCGGTAGTATATCTGGTCGTTGCAAATAGTTCATTAGGAACATTTGCGCAGTCCAGCGTCCAATACCAGTAATTTTTGTGAGTGCTTCTATAATTTTTTCATCATCAGATTTTTCAAGTATTTCTTGGTTAAGATTTCCTGCAATGCTGTAGTTAGCGATTTCTTTCAGTGTGATAATTTTTTGTCGAGAGAGTCCAGCGGAACGCATTTTTTCTTCTGTGAGAGAAATCATTTCTTCAGGTTTAGGAAGTGTTGCAATCCCTGTGGAGTCATCATAATTTCCAAAGTGCGTAGCAACTTTTTTATGTATTGCTGTTGCTGCTCTGGTGCTCAATTGTTGCCCAATGATGGAGCGCCCAATTGATTCATAAGGTGTGGCAGCTGGATTGAAGAAAGTAAGCTCTCCCTTCACATCAATTATTGAACCAAGTACAGTATCCACCATTTTGAGGTGAGTGATAGCTAGTTTGTAATCAGATTTTTTCAGCATTACACGATCATATAGTTTCTAGATCTTTTTGAATAATTTCTTACTATCTAAGACCTTGGTCGTTTAACCGGATAAACTACTGTTATGAAAAATGAAAATGGTGGATTTACACTTGAGGGTAAAACTGCACTTGTAACTGGTGGTTCGCGAGGTATTGGGTATGCCATAGCAGCAGGAATTGTTGATGCTGGTGGGAGGGTTATCATCAGCGCTAGAAACCCTGAAACCTTGGAAGCCGCTGCGCAAAAGCTGGGGACGAATGCTATTGGTTTGTCCTGTGATGTTGGGGATCCAGAGGCTATTACTACTCTGATCGAAACTGCTTGGGGCCTGGGTCCCGTGGATATTTTGGTCAATAATGCAGGCATTAGTCCTTTCTATAATCGTGCTGAACACGTCACTGTAGAGGAATTTGATAGTGTGACAAATGTTAATTTGAGAGGTGCATATTTTTGTTCGGTGGAGCTTGCCCGTCAGCTTTTTGACGCTAATCGGCCGGCTAGCATCATAAATATAGCATCAGTTTTGGGTCTGCAGCCCGACCTAAGACAATCTGTATATGCTATGTCTAAAGCAGGCCTTATTCAGATTACGAAAGCTTTAGCTCTTGAGTGGGCTGATCGTGACATCCGTGTTAATTGTTTGGCCCCAGGTTGGATAACAAGTGATATGACCGATAGCCTTTTGGAAAGCCGTCACGGTGAACGATTATTGGGCAATATACCGATGGGGCGTTATGGATCAGCAAGTGAAGTGGTTGGAGCTGTACTTTATCTTGCATCAGAAGCTAGTACGTATGTAACTGGAGCAGTGATAACTATTGATGGAGGTCGAACTCTTAGGTAGCTTGAACGAGTTTGCTGTAGTGAGAAAATATGTCTACTAATCGTCCTGTTGCAGTGATTACCGGTGCTAGTAGAGGAATAGGAAAACAACTTGCAGTTGATTTGGCTATTGCTGGTTATGATATAGTCGCATGTGCTCGCTCCTCTGTTAATTCCCCTACAAAATTACCCGGGACAGTTGATGAGACAGCTAATGCTGCACGTCGTGAAGGTGCACATGCTCTTGCAGTTTCTCTTGATGTACGAGATGAAGATGGTGTGGCTGATCTTGCGGCAAAAATCTATTCTGAATTTGGACGTTGTGATCTTCTTGTAAATAATGCTGCTATTGCAGTACCAGGTCCTACACTCGAAAATTCTACAAATCGCTGGCGACTTGCTATGGATATAAATGTCAACGGTCCACTTTATTTGATTTGGTATTTGTGCGGGCGTATGGCTGATAAAGGTAACGGACGTGTTATTAATATTTCATCAAGCGCCTCCGTACATCCCCAATTTGGACGAATTTCTTATACAGTGACAAAGCGTGCATTGGAAGCAATGACAGAGGGATTTGCCTATGAGCAAGAGGGTAAAGTCTCTCATAATTGTATTCGGCTAGAGTTAAGTGTTTGGAGTGAAGGCTATGCCTATACTCTAGGTGATCAAGACTTCTCGGATTTTGAAGATCCAATCATTCTTTCTGATGCTGTTCTTTGGATGGCAGCACAACCGTTAAGTTATACCGGAGAAGTTGTCACAATTGGTCAATTACGCGAGAGAGGCATAGTCCGTCCCAAGACCCGTATAGCTGATCGGGAAGATTGGAAGTAGTTGTTAACTTACCTAGGTAAGCCTAATCCGCGTGTTGCAATTATATTTCGTTGGATCTCGCTTGTACCTGCAGCTATTGTTGATGATGCAGCTTGTAGATAAGATTGTCCCTGGTCCGCGATGACTCGTGGAGACGTCCCTCTCAATAATCCAAATGTGCCAAGGAGAGACATACCAGTTGATGCAATCCTTTGGCTGAGTTCACTTCCAAATAGCTTACTTGCACTTGCTTCGTGGTTCGGCACCATTCCTTGTGCCTGCATTGATGCAACCCTATATGCCAAAAATGTTCCCGTATTCACTTCGATTGCGCGTTCTGCGAGCTGATGTCTGACAGATGGACGTTGCTCAACCAGCGAATAATTTTCTTTTGCTAATTCGATTAGGCGTTCAACGGTACGACGGCCATTTGCGTAAGCACCTACCCCACTGCGCTCAAAATCAAGGGCGACTGCTAGATGATACCAACCTCGATTTTCTTCGCCGACTAGCTGAGACGCTGGCACGCGCACGTTTTCAAAAAAAACTTCGTTAAAGCTGTGTTTTTCCCCCATGTTGATTAGTGGTCTTACAGTAATACCAGGTGATTTCATGTTTAGCATAAACATTGAAATTCCCTTATGTTTGGGGGCATCTGGATCGGTTCGCGCAGCTAGCCAGCCCCAATCAGCTAAATGTCCTCCCGAAGTCCATATTTTTTGCCCATTAATAACGTAATCATCACCATCACGTGTTGCGCGGGTTTGCATTGCAGCAAGATCGCTTCCTGCGCCTGGTTCACTATAGAGTGTGCACCACCAGTCATCTGCGTTGGCTATTCTTGGGATATAGTGGTTTTTCTGCTCATCACTACCGTAGAGCATAAGTGATGGTCCGACCCAGGCTATGCCCATCGACATATTTGGTGCGCTGGCATAGGCCATTTCCTCGTTATACACGAGCTGGCGCATATGAGAGGCACCACCACCACCATATTCTTCAGGCCAAGCCATTGCTAGCCAACCTTTCTTTGCTAGCTTCTGCTGGAAACCCATTACGATGTCGTATTCTTCCTCGTTGGTACGCACTACTTGCGCTGCTGATCGCAGGCGTTCTTTTTCAGGTGCAAGTTCTTTCGCTATAAACTGGCGAACTTCTTGGCGGAAACTTTCAACATCGGTATCGTGCTTAAAGCGCATAGTTATTCCTTTGTGATTTCGAAGTATAGTCGATTATCAATAAACAGTAAGTATGGTTTGTAAATGATTAAAGCTTCCATATTGTCCCGTTTGTACTATCTTGAAGCTCAACCCCGAGGTCGCTTAACCGATCTCTGATTCGATCAGCATCCGACCATTTTTTCGCTTGCCTTAATTCTTCTCTTATAGAGATCAGCGCTTCAAGAATTTTTGGTAGATCTTTTTCCTGTTTTATATTTGTGTCACTACCGGTTTCTTGGAGTAAAACTTGAAAAGGTTTAATATCGTGTGTCATTGACTCAAGGCCAGTCAGGGTAAATCCTAAGACACTTGCAAGTTCATATAAAAGTTCTTGTGCCTCTTTGAAGGGCTGGTTTTTGTCATGTGCTCTATTTATTGCACGGGCCAAATCAAATAAAACAGCAACCGCCTTTGGCGTATTCAAGTCATCATCAAGTGCAGTACGAAACTTTCTCCGTTCATCATCCACTACAAGGGGTGGTCCCGACACCGACACTTCTTGTAGTAGTGAAGCTGAACGTAACCGTTCAGCTCCTGTTGAAGCAGCTTCGAGGGCTTCAGGTGTGTATTTGATAGGGCTGCGGTAATGACTACTCGCTACAAAAAGTCGTAGACCATCAGCGTTGGTATGTTGTAACACTTCATCAATCGAGATAAGGTTCCCCGAGGACTTCGACATTTTATCCTCACCTAATTGTAGTAAAGCATTATGTATCCAAAATCTGGCAAAAGGTGCTTTCCCAGTGAAGGCTTCACTTTGTGCGATCTCATTTTCATGGTGAGGGAAAATTAAGTCAGCTCCGCCTCCATGAATATCGATATTTTGTCCTAGTGCATTAATAGCCATAGCCGAACACTCAATATGCCAGCCTGGCCTCCCTTTCCCCCAAGGACTTTCCCAAGCCGGTTCTCCTGGCTTTGCTTGTTTCCAAAGCGCAAAGTCTAGGGGATCCTTTTTCATTTCCCCTTGAGGTATCCGAGCACCGCTTTGTAAGTCGTTAATATTGTGGCCTGATAGTTTTCCATAATCTTCTTTGCTACGAACGTGATAATAGACATCACCATTAGAAGGATAGGCATGGTTTTTTTCGATAAGTCCTTTAATTACCTGAATAATGATTGGCATTTCGGTTGTTGCACGTGGATATTCAGTTGCTGGTAAAACATTTAGCGCGCGTAGTGCCTGCAAATAATCTGTTGTATTAGAGGTTGCTAGTTCAGTGGTAGTAATTTCAAGTTCACGTGAACGATCTATGATTTTGTCATCTATATCAGTAAAATTTTGAATGTGTCGAACTTTCAACCCTGTCCATTCCAAGTATCTTCTCAACATATCAAAAATTAATGCATGTAAGGCATGCCCAAGATGAGCTTTGCTATATGGTGTGATACCACAGACATAAAGGCTAACCTCCTCGCCGATAAGAGGTTCTAGGGGTTCTTTTTTTCGCCTAAGGGTATCGTAAAGTTCAATCATTGGCTGGTTTTATTATTTGTGTTGTTCTGTATGTAATTCTTCGATATGTTTCTGTAAATGAGCTATAGATACATTCAATTCATCCATTTTAGTATCCAATAAATTAAGGCGTTCCCACTCAGGATCAGGCATGCGTTGTATGACACCGTTAGAGTCGTCTTTTACATGTGTAATATGTCCAGGCACACCAATTATGGTTGCATTGTCCGGTACGTTTGTGAGTACTACTGAACCTGCTCCTATACGTGCTCCATGACCGATTTCTACGGCTCCTATAATTTTTGCCCCGGCGCCAACGATATTGTCTCCCGCAAGTGTTGGATGTCTTTTGATTTTTTTTGTACTGGTTCCTCCTAGTGTCACACCTTGATAAAGGGTTACATCTGGCCCTATTTCTGTTGTTTCACCAATTACTATGCCGGCACCATGATCAATAACAAACCGAGGTCCGATATTTGCACCGGGATGAATTTCGATATTTGTAATTAACCGAACCCAATACATTAATCCTCGGGCTAATAGTTTATTTTGTTTTTTGTGTAAAAAATGTGCCAACCGATGCACAAGTCGAGCATGGAAACCTGGATAAAAAAGTAGGACTTCAATTTTACCTGTTGCTGCAGGATCGCGATCTATTGTTGCGTTGATGTCACCAATAATATCTTTGATGACTGACATTTAATTTCCTGCATCTAGTAATAAACTGACACGATCAAGGATTTCATGCGCAACAGTGTACTTACTTAACAAGGGGAGTTGCTCAACATTACCTTCAGCTGAAAAAATCGTAACTTCGTTTGTTTCTGTGTTGAAACCGCTTCCGGGTGCAGTGACATCGTTTGCAACAATGAAATGTAATTGTTTTGATTTTAGTTTTGCCTGCGCGTGCTCGCTAATATTTTCAGTTTCAGCTGCGAAGCCCACACGGATACCACCACCTTTTAAGTTGCTCAGAATATCAATTGTTTCCTTTAACGGTAGGCTAAATCCTGTTTGCTGAAAGTCCCGCTTTTTTAATTTCTGATGGGCAGTTTCATGTGCTTGAAAATCTGCTGGTGCTGCCGCCATTACTAATGCGTTAGATGTTGCAGTGATTTCTTTTAATACGTCAAACATTTCTGCTGTTGTGAGTACATCAACTCGCTTTACTCCAAAAGGAGTTTCCAAATTTGATGGGGCACATACGAGTGTAACTTTTGCCCCCCTGTCTTTTCCTGCTTGTGCGAGCGCAAAACCCATTTTCCCACTGGAGTGATTACCGATATATCGAACAGGATCGAGTGGTTCCTGGGTTCCACCTGCGGTGACAATCAACTCTTTTCCTTTTAAATCGCCATCTAAAAGGCCTAGGATTTCTCGTAATCCTCCAATTACTGAGTCTGTGTTAGACAACCTTCCCAATCCCGTACGACCACTTGCAAGACGGCCCTCTTCAGGCCCTACAAAACTGATTCCTTGCGTTTTCAATCTTTCGATGTTGGATTGTGTTGTTGGATGTAACCACATCTGATTGTCCATGGCAGGGGCAATCAGAATTGGCGAGGTAGTTGCTAAGGCAGTTAGCGTAACAGCATCATTGGTTTGGCCATGTGCAAGGCTAGCTATGCAGTTTGCTGTGGCAGGTGCGATCACTAGCGCATCAATTCTTCGTGCAATTTCAACATGTGCCTCGGCTTCCGAAGCATTTGCCATTTCTATGATAGGTGCAATTCCAGTTAAGGCATGGAGTGTCAGGGGAGTTATGAAACGAGTTGCTTCATGCGTGAGCAGTACTTCGACAGTTGCTCCTAATGATCGTAATTGACTCGCGATATCAGCAGCTTTGTAGGAAGCGATACTTCCTGTTATGCCAAGACCAATACGGCGCCCTTGTAAAACAAGTCGTTCGTTGTAGTTTGCGGTTTCTGAAGTTGTCATAACGCCTTCTTTTAACCTTCTTGCTCTCTAGGATCCACTGTTAAGCTCGTAGAGGATACGGAGCCCCGTGAGTGTAAGCTCAGTATTCACGATATCAATGACAGCTGTTTCATCTGCAATTTGTGAAGCCCACCCTCCAGTGGCAATCACTTTTGTTTCGTTTCCTAATTCCTCTTGAAATCGGGAGACCATTCCCTCGACAAGACCAACGTAACCTAAAAGTATTCCAGATTGTAATGCGTGAGTTGTATTCTTACCGATGGCGCTAGGAGGACGTTTTAATTGTGCCCTATGAAGCATAGCTGCTCTGCTGAAAAGAGCTTCACTTGCAATCCCTATTCCCGGCGCAATTGCACCGCCTAGGTAGTCACCATTGCTATCAACTGCATCAAAAACAGTGGCAGTTCCAAAATCTACAATTATTGCCGGTGGCCCGTATAAATGGATTGCTGCTACAGCATCAATAATGCGATCTGCGCCAAGCTGTTTTGGGTTTTCGTACAGAATACGCACGCCAGTACGTATTCCATGTCCAACAATAAGAGATTCAATTCCAAAATAATTTAGTGCAACTTCTTGAAAAGTAGGTAAAAGGGGAGGTACATCGCACCCAATGATGCATGCATTTACGTCCTCAGGTGATAGATTATGTGTCCGTAGCAAATTTAAAAGGGAGACACCATATTCATCTGCAGTTCGTTCAGCCACAACTCCTATACGCCATGTGGCTGCTAAGTTCTTGTCAATGAACAGCCCAATGTGAATAGATGTGTTGCCGATATCAAGAGCAAGTAGCATGCTTCGATGAGAATCGTTTTCAAACATGGATCACCTCTTTAAAGAATTCTGATCTTGGACTTATGGAGTAGAAGGTATGGCTACGACAGGTAAAGTTGATATTCGTGAGCAGGCTGCTAGAGCGAAGGTAGCTTCCATAGCGCTCTCTCAAGCTTCGAGCACTGAAAAAAATGCTGTTTTGGGAAGTATCGCAACCGCTCTGGAGAACCACCATGATGAGATCTTGCATGCAAATGCTCAAGATGTCACGGAAGCAAGTGCTGCTGGCTTAGAACCGTTCTTCATTGAACGTCTGAGTTTGACCTCTAGTCAAATAGCTTCGATAGCGCAGGATACTCGTAATATTGCGGCGCTTCCCGATCCGGTAGGAGAAACATTTGACGAAAGAACTCTTCCAAACCATCTCCGAATTTCTCGTAGGCGTGTTCCACTTGGATTGATTGCATGTATATACGAGTCGCGTCCCAACGTTACGGTAGATGTTGCGACCTTATGTCTTAAAAGTGGAAATGCATCGCTTTTACGAGGTGGTAAAGAGGCCTTGCGTTCAAATCGTGCTTTTGGGGATGCAATACATGCAGGTATTGTTTCTGCGAAGACATCGATCTCTCCTGCAGTAGTTCAGTTTGTGACAGATCCAGATCGATCCCATGTGAATCAAATCTTAAAAATGCATGATTTAATTGATTTAGTTGTTCCCCGTGGGGGTGCGGATTTGATAGCCCATGTTAGAGATATGGCGACAATGGCTGTTGTTGCAGGAGGGATCGGCGTTGTTCATGTTTTTGTTGATAAGACTGCAGATCTTGAAATGGCATTGAGGATTGTTGATAATTCTAAAACGCGGCGTTATAGCATTTGCAATGCGCTAGATACTGTACTTATTCATGATGCCATCGCTGAGGATTTCTGCAAGCTGCTATCTGATTGCTGGAGAGGTAGGGTTAGTGTGTTGGCTGCTGAAGATGCTTACAGAATATTTCGAACAATTGAAACTAATAATGAGCTTAACGTTAAAAAAGCGGTTTCTGAAGACTGGGATACTGAACATTTAGCTATGCGTGCTGGTGTTCGTATAGTTTCTGATTTAGATAATGCATTAGATCATATTGCTAAGCATGGAAGTGGGCATAGTGAATCGATTGTTACTTCGAGTGAGTTATCCACCGAACGTTTTCTAAATGAAGTGGATGCTGCTGCGGTATATGTAAATGCAAGCACCCAATTTACCGATGGAGGCCAGTTTGGTCTTGGTGCTGAGCTTGGAATATCAACACAGAAAATGCATGCGCGAGGCCCAGTGGGCTTGCGCGAACTTACTTCTTACAAATGGGTTGTGTATGGTGATGGTCAGGTGCGTCCAAAATGATTAGATTTGAGAGAGAGTTAAGAACGGGGTTTTCTGAGGTTTTTATAATTTTTGAAGATGATGATCTTGTCGGAAGAATCGATATTCATTATCGAGAAGAAGATGCCTACGCTACTCTATGTACGACTGAAAATGCCTCCGATGAACAGCTGCGTAAACTTATTGATGCTGCTGATGAGCAATTAGTTATGACAGCATTGCCTTTCCGCGAAGATTTTGTTGTTACTGTTTGGAAAGGTATGCCTGGCGGTGTTTATAGCGATCCTGAAAATGAAACCGATACGATTGCCTTAGAAGATGTTGAGTAGAAAAAGCTTAATATAAGCGATCCTAAAAAAAGTTTTTTAGGGACAGGTGGCTACGTTCCTGCTGGATAGGATTCTTAGTCCAATAAACGTGCACTCGGTTTGTTTCTCGAGCAGTGTCGCTTCCTGGCTTCTGACAACGAGTAGTTTTCTCCAACGTAATCGGAAAATCGATGACCTATTAAAGTTTAATATAAGGAGGCGATTGCATTAGTCGCAGCTTCAAAAGTGGGTCCGGGGAAAATACCGATAAAAAGCATAGCGAGAAGTAAAAGACCCGCAGTAATTGCAAGGATAGGTGTTGGGTTAAAGCGTTTAATGTCCGTAGGTGGATCAAAGAGGTACATTTGACGCATCACTCTTAAATAGTAATAAAGGCTTATAAAGCTATTTAAAACTGCAAGGCCTATGAGCCAAATTAAACCATCCCTCATGCTAGATTGGAACATTAATAGTTTAGTTGAAAATCCCGCAAAAAATGGCAATCCAGCAAACGAGAAGAGGGCTGCGGTAATGACAAGTGCCAAGAACGGTTGAGCCTTTGCCATCCCGCGCATTCCCCGAATAGAGTCGTCACCCGTGCGATTTACCCATATGGTTAAGGCAGTAAATAGGGCTAGTGTTGATACGATATAGCCTGTTAAATGCAGTAGTAATGCACTTGATCCATTTGCGGCTTGTGCAGAATCACCAAAACCCATTGCAGCGATCACAACAAGCATGTAACCAACTTGCCCTATTGATGAATATGCTATTAAGCGAGTCATGCTGACCTGTTGAATCGCTATCAAATTACCTGCAGTCATAGTTAGTGCAGCTAATATGGCTATAAGCGCCCGCCACTCGGGACCGTCTACAAATAATGCCTCACCAAAAATCCTAATTATCAGCGCGAACCCAGCAGCTTTTGAAGCAGTAGCTAAAAATGCAGTTATTGGTAATGGAGCCCCTTCGTAAGCATCAGGTGCCCACATGTGAAATGGAACTGCAGATACTTTAAATCCAACCCCTGCGATTATGAGCACAATAGCCATAATCATTCCTGGGTCAGTTCCTGCTGTCCGTAATTCTAGTGCCGCTGCAATACCTTCGTAACTTGTAGCTCCTGTAATACCGTAGAGTAAACTAATGCCATAGAGCAGCATGGCACTAGAAAATGCTCCTAGGAGAATATATTTGAGGCTTGCTTCGTTAGCACGTCTTTCGTGTTTGAAGTAGCCGACTAGTATGTAAAGAGTGAAACTTAGTAGCTCTAGGGAGATATATGCTGTGAGTAATTCACGTGCTGATGCCATAAGTGTCATCCCTACACCGGCAATTAGGAGAAGACTGTAATATTCCCCTCCCGAGTAAGTGCGTTTTTGGATGTAATGAGCTGAAAGAAGTGAGATGACAAGTACAATCCCAGAGGCTAGGAATCTAAAGTATGTTGTGAAGTCGCCTGTACTCAAAACCCCTTCAAAGGTAGAGGGTGCATGGTGGATATAAGGTATTGCAGCTACACCGTATGCAATTGCAGCTACGCCCGTCATATAGGCAAGCAAGTCTTTACGAACTTTAGGCCAAATTAACTCGGTTGTTAAAATAAGTAGTGCGAGTGAAACTGCAATATATTCTGGAATGAAAAGCGTAAAGTCAGGCATATTAGCTGGTCACTCCTGGTAGATTCATTACGGTATGTCCTATGCGATCGGTAAAGGGTGACCACAACACACCCATAATGACAATGCTAGAAATCAAGAGAGCGGCAGAGATACCTTCAAGTGGGGTAATATCTTTGAGTTCACGCCATTTGGGATTTAGTGGCCCCCAAAAAACTTGCGCAAACATACGAAGCATATAAGTAGCTGATATAGCGGCTGCTAGGATTGCAAGTCCTCCCACGATTGGGTAGGTTTTAAAGGCTCCAACAAAGATATGGAATTCAGCAGTGAAACCAGATAATCCCGGAAGCCCTACATTTGCCAATCCTGCAATTACGTAACCTGCGACCCATAGGGGCATTACTTTTGCAATCCCTCCAAATTGTCCAATATCACGTACATGTGTTTGATCATAAATTGCTCCGATCAGAAGGAAGACTAGAGCTGTCATAACACCATGGCTAAACATTTGAAGAACGGCACCTGTAACACCTATCTCGTTTAGTGTTGCTAATCCAATTAGCACAAATCCCATGTGGCTCACAGATGAATATCCGGATATTAATTTCAAGTCACGTTGTGTTAATGCGGCTAGGGCACCATATAATGCTCCCACTGTGCCTAGTATTATCAATGCTGGCATCCAGAACTCTGCACCCTCAGGTAAGATTTGAATACCTAATCTGATTATTCCAAAGGCTCCAAGTTTCATTAGGACACCTGCGTGAACCATTGATACTGCAGTGGGCGCACTCATGTGGCCATCAGGTGACCAAGTATGGAAAGGCCATAAACCAGCTAGTACACCACAGCCAATTGCGAAGAAGGGGAAGACAGCCTTCTGGAAGTTTGGATTTAGTGCGCCATTACTACCAGCTTCCCAAAGGGATGGAAGATCGAAAGTGCCTAAGCCTGCTTCATGGACAACTGCAAAAATTCCTATCCAAATACCTACAGAACCTCCGACTAACATTAGTGTTAGCTTCATTGCACCATATTCTTTTCGTGTACCTCCCCATACACCGATCAAGAGATAAAGCGGAACAACAGCAAGTTCATAGAAGAAGAAGAAAAAGAAAAGATCTAATGCCAAAAATGTTCCAAGAACACCGGAAAGAAGCACCCAATATAAGATGAAAAAATCTTTCGTTCGATAATCCAATTTCCAGCTAACTAAAGTTCCCGCAAATGCAACTACTCCAGTGAGTAAAACCATCAAGACAGAGATTCCATCAACACCAAGGTGGAGTGATATACCGTTTGTTTTTAAGAAACCAACATTTTCAATCCATGGCCATGAAAATTCCATTTGGATTACGTCAGTTCCCGTTTGGTAAGCAACAAATATATAAATAGAGAGTGCGAAAATAATTGCACTGGCAAATAAAGAAATGTAGCGGATAACCATTTTTTGGTTTCCAGGTGTTAATAACGTGGCGATTATGGCAAGGAATGGAACTCCTAATGCCCCTAACAAAATGTATCCTTGGGCTTCATCAAAACTCATCATTTAACCTCGCAAAACCAATGTAATAAGAGATAGCATGATGACACCAATAACGATTGCGAGAGCATAGTTTGGTACTCGGCCAGTTTGAAGGTGCTTGAGGATGAATCCGGAATATTTGGTTAACTCTCCTGAACCATCGACACCAGTATCGTTAACAACATAGCGATCAAACCAACTTATTACGAAGCTTAATCCTAGGATGATTCTATTGATCACAAATTGATATAAATCATCGAAGAAAAATTTACGCTGAATCATTTGATAAATTGTTGGTTGCCATTCGGCAAGTTTTGTAGATCGATCAAGGCGCCCGCCCCAATAGAACCAAATACCAAGGAAGGTACCAATTGCTGCTAAGGCCATTGAGTAACCAACTAGATCCCAATGGACAGAAAAAGGTTCGGGGTAATGCAAATAAATTAATTCAGAGATTCCTCCAGGAAGTCCAAATGCTTTCCCAAAATCAGAAAATATGAAATAACCAGCGAAAACTGAAAAAACCGCGAGAATTATTAGCGGTATTGTCATGATCAGGCTAGTCTCATGTGTTTTTTCTGCGATGGCAGCATCCTGAGGAGAACCCAAAAAGGTTCGGATAAATAGCCTTAAGGTATAAAAGGCTGTCATGATCGACGCAATTGAAATTAAGATGAATGCCCAACTTCCCGAACCATGGTCTACTGCGCTTAAAATGGTTTCTTTGCTCCAAAAACCTGCTAGAGGGAACAGTCCTATCAGAGCGAGTGATCCTATCCCAAATGTGATGCCAGTAATAGGCATTTTTCGTAAAAGCCCCCCTAGGTTTCGCATCTCTTGATGATGATGGGTACCTAAAATAACGGAGCCTGCACCAAGGAAGAGTAAGGCTTTAAAAAATGCATGAGTGAACAGGTGGAACATTCCGGCCCCAACACCACCAACACCGAGTGCCACAAACATGAAACCTAGCTGGCTAATCGTCGAATAAGCCAACACTTTTTTTATGTCCGTTTGAGCGAAAGCGACTATGCCGCTATAGATCGCAGTCGCTAATCCCACAAGTGTGATGATAAGCATCATACCCGCAGCAGCTTCAAACATCGGTAATAAGCGAGCTACTAGATATACACCGGCTACTACCATAGTTGCTGCATGAATCAAGGCTGATACTGGTGTGGGGCCCTCCATTGCATCAGGCAACCAAACATGGAATGGTAACTGGGCACTTTTTCCCATTGCACCAAGGAAGATGAAAAACATTGCAACGAAAAGAGTTATGCCGCCTAGTTCACCATGCTCTACGTAGCTGATGAGCTCATGAATGTTGAAAGTTCCCGTTGCTTTCCAAAGCAATATGATACCGATGAGCAGACCAACATCACCGATTCGAGTAGTTATAAAGGCTTTTTTGGCTGCCTCAACAGCAGAACGTTTTTCCCAATAGAAGCCTATTAATAAAAACGAACAAACTCCTACAAGTTCCCAACCGATATAGAGAAGTAACAGGTTGTCTGCTAATACCAACAGAAGCATTGAAGCGATAAATAATTGTAAAACTGCGAAGTACCAGGAATAACGCGGTTCTCCTCGCATGTAACCGATGGAGAATAGATTAACCATCAGTGCCACAATTATGATGACAGGCAACATAATCAGTGTTATCCAGTCAACGGCAATCCCGTGACTTAAGTTAAAATTTCCAATGCTTGTCCACTCTATTGCATTTGTGATAGGTAGTTTTAGGCTGAAAGTCTTTGTAAAAATTGCAATCAGTATTGCAAGGATAGAGGTGACAGTAAGTACGCCAAGCCAGTCACCTTGGCGTGGGAGAAAACGTCCAAACAAAGCAAGCACTAGAAAAGCACATGCTGGTATTACGGCGAGTAGCCAGGCCCATTCAGCGCTCATTCTCGGTTATCTCCTAGAATTACCATTTCAGCTCCGCAGGCTCATCGATATTAATACTTGCTCGATTACGGAATAGCCGAAGCACAATTGCTAAGGCTAAGCCAATTTCTGCTGCAGCAACTGCAACTACGAAAATTGCAAAGATAATGCCGGTGATTTGAGTTACATCAAGGTAAGCAGCGAAAGCTACAAAGTTGATACTTACAGCATTAAGCATTAATTCTATGCTCATCAACACAAGTACTGCATTGCGTCGAGAGAGAACTCCATATACTCCTAAGGAAAACAAAATTCCGCTGAGGACTAGGTAATTTTCTAGCGGTATCAAGCGTCCTCCTCTTGTCGTGCAAACAATATTGCACCTATGAATGCTACTAATAGCAAAACTGATGCGATGATGAAGGGAGCTCCATACGAGGTGAACATGATGTCACCAATTTGTTCTAAGGTGATATTGGTAGGGAGGTCATCAACATCACCAGGCCATGCTGTTGCTAGAGAGACTCCTACTAAAGTGAGAAGTAGTGCTATACCAACAAGTGCACCGAAGGGTGCCTGAGGTCCAGTTAATTTGTCTGGTTCTCCTGTTGCACCCAAGCGAGTCATCATGAGAGCCAATAGGATCAAGACTGTGACAGCTCCACCGTAAATCAAAAATTGTACTAGGGCGATGAATTCTACAGTTAGAAAGATATACAGTGCACCGACCCCCACTAAACTTAAGATCAGGAATATTGCGGCGTGTATTACTGATCGTGAGAAAACAACCCCAGCAGCAGTACCTACTATAGCGATTGCAAAAAACCACCAAAGTACTTCTGTTATCATGTGGCACTCTCTGGCGTTGGTACGGTGCCATCTAGTGATTTAATTCGTTCCACCAATTCCTCAGGTATAGGTTCCCCTTGATTTAGCAATTCTTGTGCTTCTTTTTCAGCGCGCATACGTCTGGCTCGTAATTTTCTTGGTGAGTCAACATTTCCTTCAGCATTTTCTGTCGCTATATCAGGATTTGAAGTTCCGGTTTCTAATACTTGTGGAGTTTCGGTACCGCCAAGTTCGGTGTAAATAGGACTTTCAGTATCTCTGAGAATTGTCATTAGTACTGCTGGTACCTCTTCATTTTTTTCGATATGTTCTCGTGCTGTGCGTTCAGCGCGCATACGTTTGGCACGGATCTTACGAGGAGAATTCGGGTCACCCGCGTCACTGTTTGGACTTATGGGAGAGGGAGAGTCAGCTTTAGCTGATGGAGGTACCGGAATACTTGGAGCATCTTCTCCCGTTATTTCTTTATACAGTGTGCTTTTTGTTCGACCAAGTACATATAAAAGCTCTTGGCCCACCACCTCATTTTTTTCGAGAAGCACCTTTGCTTCTCGCTCTGCTTTCATTCGACGTGCACGTAATTTTCTTTCGGAAAGGCCGGAAAAATCATCTTCAGCAACACCAGATTCGTTAGAAGCAGATGTGGTTGCTTGTACCTCAGGTTCGCGCTCCTGAATAGCCGCACCCAGTCCTTGCTCAATACGTTGATTTTGCTCCTCACGTGCTTTAGGCAGTGCCGCAACAAAGGTTGCTTCAGGTGTTTCCTCTCCAGTGGATACAGCCTCACTTAAGTTAATACTATCTAAGGGTCTAAATGGTCGCGATAATTCGCCGCTTTTACTGGAAGCAAGCAGGTCTTCGATATCTTTGTGCAGGTCACGACGGTCAAAAACGCTGTGTTCATGCCCGCTCCAATTGTTATCCATAACAATTGCCTCAAACGGACATACTTCTACGCATATGTTACATCGCATACAGCGTGCGTAATCTATCCAAAACTTCCCAGCAATTTTACGGCGGTTACTCGTTCCTTCTGGGTGTTTAGGGTTGTCTTGCATTACGGCTGTCATGCAGTCAACAGGGCAATTTCTTACGCAGATATTGCAGCCAGTGCAAAAAGGTTCGTCGTGGTCAAAGTCCCAAGTAAGAACAGGAAAGCTTCGCTGGCGTTCAGGGAGGTCTCTTTTCTCGTCTGGGTATTCTATTGTTACGGGTTTTCGAGTGAAAGTAGAGAATGTTGTGGCTAAGCCTTTTAGAATTCCAAACATTATTCAGTAACCTCGATATTTTTGTAGGTGCCGACCAAATCTCCGGCTTTGGATTTTCGACGTGTTCTAATAAAGATCGCAATAAGTAGTAGTAATGCGCCACCCCAATTTACAAGTGCTAAAATTTCCTGTGGCCAGTTGTAGTAGAGGAAGAAGCCCGTAACTAGTAACAGTGCAAAACTAATTTCAATTAAAACCTTCCAGCAGAAGCTCATTAATTGATCCATACGTAATCGAGGCATAGTAGCCCTAACCCAGAATATGAGAAAGATCATAAGTGTACTTTTGATCAAGGTAAGTGCTAGCTGGAGGCCGACTCCTACTTCACTACCGAAGGGAAAGTTCCATCCGCCTAAAAAGACTACTGAACCGAAGATACTAAAGCCCCAGAGTGCTGCATATTCTGCAAGTTGAAACATACTCCAGCGAATCCCTGAGTATTCTACAAAGTACCCACCAACGATTTCTGATTCTGCCACGGGGATGTCAAAGGGAGCGCGGTGCAATTCACTTAGTACGGCTATGAAGAAAATCACAAAAGCTAAAGGTTGAACAAGTATGAAAGGTCGGTCACCTTGCAGGTTTGCAATTTGATTCAGATCAAGAGTGCCTGCAAGCATAGCAACTGTTAAAAGTGCAACCACCAATGGAATTTCATAGCTAATCATCTGCGCAGCTGCACGTATGCCACCTAGAAGAGCATATTTGTTTCCTGAACCAAATCCGGCCATCAAAACACCTACAATGTTTAATCCCAATACAGCAAACACAAAAAACATACCCAGAGCCAAATTTCGAATGCCCCAATCCTCCGCAAAGGGAAGTGTTAATAGCACCAAGAACACTGGAACAAATGTCGCATACGGAGCAAACTCAAAAACCCATCGGTCAGCGTTACGTGGACGTAGATCTTCTTTGACGACCAGTTTAAGAGCGTCTGCTACTCCTTGAAGTAAGCCCACAGGTCCTGTCCGAGTAGGTCCCAAACGCATTTGGAAACGAGCAACAACTTTTCGCTCGCCGTAAGTTAGGTAAATGACGACGACGGTCATTGCACTAACCATAATCAACGTTCGAATAATAATATCTAACCAGGAGATTCCAAAAAATGGGTCACCGAAACTCATTTGTCGACCTCCCCTAAAACGATATCTAGTGAGCCTAAGATAACTATGGCGTCAGCCACGTAGTTTCCAACTACTAATTCACGAAGAGCAGATAGGTTTGAAAATGAAGGAGATCGTAATTTTGCACGATAAGCATTCGTACCCCCTTGGGCCATCAAGTAAACTCCATACTCACCTTTCGTCCCCTCTGTCGGCAAGTAAAGTTCCCCTTCATCAATCCGCAATGTTTTTGGGAGGTCGGGGTTCAAGACACGTCCACTTGGCATTTCGTCTAGGCATTGTTCAACGATGCGGGCACTTTGATACATTTCTGAAAGCCTTACCCAATATCGGTCAAAGACATCACCTTGTTTCCCCGTTGGTATATCGAAATTCAGACGTTCATAAATGCTATATGGTTCTGCCTTTCGTATGTCCCAGCCTAGTCCTGTGGCTCGTAGCATTGGTCCTGTAAAACCCCAAGCTATTGCTTGTTCTGGAGTTACTGGATTTAAATCACGGCAGCGTTCTACAAAAACTTCATTACCCGTTAGTAGTCCATCAAAATCTTCAAGCCCTTGACGGATGGAAGATAATATATCCCGGCATCGTGTCTCAAAGTTTTCTGGTAAATCCATAGTTACTCCACCTACTTTGAAATAAGTGGGAAACATACGATCGCCGGCGACTTCCTCAAAAAGGTCGTAAATACGTTCTCTTTCGCGCCACCCATATGTGAAGCTTGTGCCGAAAGATCCTACATCTGCTCCGAATGCACCAAGAAACATGAAGTGTGAGTTAATTCGAGATAGTTCCATCATTAAGACACGTATGTATTCCGCACGTTCCGGGACTTCGATTCCTGCTAATTTTTCGACTGCCATAACGTAGGCACCTTCACAACACATGCCTGCAAGATAATCAGTTCGATCCCACCAACCCATAGCCTGTCGATAGTCTGCATTTTCGGTTAACTTCTCAAGTCCTCGATGCAGGTATCCAATATATGGCTCGCAGTCTTTTACAAGTTCTCCGTCTACAGTTAGAACCATACGAAAAACACCGTGTGTTGCAGGGTGTTGAGGACCAACATTGATTGTCATATCTACGGTTTCAAGACTAGTTGAGGTTCCCTGTGATTCAGGCCAAGTTGTCATTGTTCTACCCCTGGAGGACCATCTTCTATGCCTTGCAATATTTCTGGCTTTTGAAGTGGGTGTGCTTTACGCAGTGGGTGGATGTCTAAATCCTCCTCTAGTAATAGGTTTCGAGGATCAGGGTGCCCCTGAAATTTTAGGCCTACCATTTCTGCTGCCTCTCGTTCATGCCAATTTGCTGTCGGATAAGTCTTTGTAATTGAAGGAATGGTCAAGTCAGTTGATTTTGCGGGAACGGTTACTTGTATTCCATGACCGTGTACAAAAGAATAGAAATGATACTTTGCCCAAAGTCCTGCCTCACCCATATCAATAGCTACGATATTACGTAGCAAATCAAATGAAAGCGCATCATTTTTATTTAAGCCATCAACAAGTGATAAGAAATTTTCTGGTTCTATTTTGAGGTCAGCGTAGGTTTTTGTTTCGGAAATCTCAAAGGGGATATTTGGCAGTTGTGTGCGTATTAATTCTGCCGTTTTTATATTTCCTGAATCTGGGCTAGTCTTTGTGCTCATCCGGCGTTCTTCTTTTCTTCCATAATCTTTTCTTGAAGAGCTATAAACCCTTCCATTAAGGATTCTGGTCTTGGAGGACAGCCTGGCACATAGACATCCACCGGAATAATTTTGTCTACGCCTTGGAGAACCCGGTCATATTCGGTATAGGGCCCACCATTGGTAGCACATGCACCCATAGAAATCACGTACTTAGGGTTAGGCATTTGTTCGTACAAGAGCTTGACCGCCGGTGCCATTTTTTTGGTTACTGTTCCAGATACGATCATTACGTCGCTTTGACGTGGGCTTGGCCAAGGAACGATGCCAAATCTATCAAGATCATGATTTGGCATGAAGGTACCGATCATTTCAATTGCGCAGCAAGCAAGTCCGAATGTCATTGGCCACAACGAACTTTTTCTGCACATTGCAATAACAGTATCTACACCTGTTTGCATTACTCCAGGTAACACCACACGGTAAAGAGCTTGATCGTTTGGTGCTTCTACTGGTTGAAGTCGGTCTTCCTCATTTCCGTAATCTGGAGTGTAGGATAAGAGTCCTAGTTCTTCAGTATTTGGTTTTTCAGTCATTTATCGCCACTCCAGTACTTTTTTACGCCATGCATATAGAAGCGCGCCACTTAGGATCAGTACAAAAAATACCATGTACCAAAATGCATGACTTGGTAATTCCAAAAAACGAACAGCCCAAGGGAAAATAAAAATGGTTTCTACGTCAAAAATCAAAAACATAATAGCAAACAGGTAGTACCGTACGTGGACTTGAGTCCAATTTTCCCCCGTTGGGAGCATTCCGCATTCGTAGGAAATACTTTTGCCTGGTTCGCGGGCAAATGGACCAAGTAAACGAGCACCTAATAAAGCGGTCCCAACAAGTATGACGCCTGCGATTGAGGCGATGAAGACTGCGGACCAGGTGTCGTAAAAACTCATTGTCCTCTTACGTGCGATGGTTGACGCAACGCCCCTTGGCGTTAAGGCGAGACTTCCCCTGAAATTCTTCACGAACTCTACCACATTGGTGCCTAGGGGCCAGAAAAAAAATCTATTTTCCCAATCTATTTTTTAATCTAGGTAGTATTAAGACTTTTTGAAATTTGTTTTGGAATAGTTACGATCCTCTAGTTGAAAGAATTTCCTCTTCAGCTAACTGCGCAACTGCCAGGCCACGCATCGCTGCTCCAAGGCCTTTACTTGCCGTTGCAACAAGTTCTGCATTTTCAAAATGTGTTGTTGCTTGAACAATAGATTTTGCAACTTTCTCCGGGAATTCAGATTTAAAAATTCCGCTTCCTACAAATACACCTTCGGCACCTAGGCGCATCATTAATGCTGCATCTGCTGGTGTGGCCACACCGCCTGCCGCAAAATTAACTACAGGAAGACGACCAGTCGAGCAGATAGTTTGAATTAATTCGATTGGCGCACTAATCGCTTTTGCATATGAGTAGATCTCTTCATCAGCTAGTGTTTTAAGTTTTCTGATTTCATCTTGTACAGACCTCATATGGCGTACTGCCTCGACGATATCTCCTGTTCCGGCTTCACCTTTTGTGCGAATCATTGCGGCTCCTTCACTAATACGTCTTAGAGCTTCACCGAGATTTCGGCAACCGCAAACAAAAGGTACTTTAAAATTGTGTTTGTCAATGTGATGCGTTTCATCTGCGGGTGTGAGTACTTCGGATTCATCGATATAATCAACTCCAAGAGCCTGAAGCACATCGGCTTCAACAAAATGTCCAATTCTTGCCTTGGCCATTACTGGAATACTCACAGCATCCATAATATTTAAAATCATTTCTGGATCACTCATCCTGGCGACTCCGCCATCTTTACGAATATCTGCTGGAACGCGTTCCAAGGCCATTACAGCACAGGCTCCTGCTTCTTGTGCGATTTTTGCTTGTTCTGGGTTGACAACATCCATAATGACACCACCTTTTAGCATTTCTGCTAACCCCTTTTTAACAGTCCAAGTATCTTGTTCATTCGCTGCATTCACACTCATTAGTATCTCCTCTTGTCTAAGAGTAACTTACCTTGCAAAACTATTTATACAAAACTAATCAAAGTTTTTTCGCTGAACTAAAGTAATGCCATCTCTTATCGGCAACATCACACATTCAATACTGCTGTCATTTGCCAGATAATTATTGAGTGCGCGAATCGCACTTGTTTCTGGTGACTGATCTTCCAGATGTAAGACTCGTCCACTCCAAAGAACGTTGTCAAAAATGATAATACCGGTTTGGGAAAGTAACGGGAGGACTGCTTTATAGTAGTTCAGATAGTTTTCTTTATCAGCATCTATGAACACAAAATCATAAGGTCCTTGTAAGAGCTTTAACGTTGTAAGGGCTGGTCCTTTCACTAAGCTAATGCGATTTGCATACATGCTGTTCGCAAAATTGGCGGTGGCTATGTTGGCATGTTCTTCATCGATATCGCAAGTCGTTATGTGTCCTTTCTCTGGAAGCGCTTCTGCCATAGAAAGGGCTGAATAACCAGTAAAACATCCAATTTCTAAAATGTGTTCTGGTTGCAGTATGGAGACGAGAAATTTTAAAAACCGACCTTCTACATGACCAGTTAACATTCGGGCACGATCACCTAAATGTAACTCCGTTTCCTCTACTATCTTTTTGAGGTGCTCAGGTTCTTGGCTGGTATGCAGTTCTATATACTTTTCGATTAGTGTGTTTGTAATTTCATTAGCCATGTTCTTAACTTTTCGATTGCCAAATTTGGTTTTCGGTTTCCTTCCATTGCTGACTTAAAGATAACTTGTCTGTGACCAAAAGTATTATGTAAAATATTGTCCTGCTAGACTACTCTACCTCGAATTTTATCTGTTTCTTTTGGTTCTGCAGTAATGAATCTGATTATTCTCGACCAGTTTTTAGTGACTACATATTGCAAAGTTAATGTTCCGGCGACAGTTAGGGAAATGATAATCCATTCTATGGTACTTAGGGATGTGAAATCAAAGAACTCTCTTAGCCAATTCGTGAATACTGTTGCGACTAAAATTGCTCCTAATATCGCTCCAAACAATATGGTTAGGAGAGGACGTTTTAGATCCCGCCATGAAGATCCATCGAATCCTACTACCTCAATCATGAAACCAATGCTTGTGAATCCTATAACAAGAGAAATTAATGTACGTGTTTGCTCAATATCTAGATTTAGAAGTCCGTCTGTAACGAATTGTAACAACATAGCCGAAGTTGCTAATGCTATTGCTGCCGGCAAGGCAAACCTGAGTATGTTGTTTAAGTAGTCATGACCAGCATTTGAAGGAGGGATGGTGATTGAAATAATTATGGCAGGTATTCCAAGGGCCAGGAGAGCCGTCAAAGATCCGTGTCGTGGTAAAAAGGGAAAATCCAAACCTAAAAGGTTAGTTGAAAAAATTAATAGGTAAGCATAGAAGCTTTTTGTTAGGAAGATTTTGCTTAGGCGAGTTGCATTTCCCAATACATGAGCTGCCTCCTGGGTACCCTGAATCAGTGCTGTGAAGGAATTGTTTCGAAGAATTATCCCTGCTACGCCACGTGCTATTGATGATCCTGCTTCCATAGCTACAGCAACGTCAGCCCCCCTTAGTGCATGGACGTCATTTGCTCCATCGCCAACCATTGCAACAAATCTACCTTGTCTTTTTAGCTCGTTTATAATTTCCAATTTTTGTTTGGGAGAAATTCGTCCAAAGATGGTTCGATCTCGAATTGCTTCTTGAAAACCCTTCTTCTTAAGAGATGCTAATGAGGAACCCGAGATTACTCCTCCCTTGGGTGTCACCTTCAACTGTTGCAGCAATGCTTTGACACTTTCTGGGTTATCACCACTGATCACTTTTGGTTCGATGTTGAGGGCTTCCATTAATTGGAAAGCTTCATATACTTCGGGGCGTAGTACATCTGCTAGTACGATTAAGGCAAGAGGTATGACCATTGGAATGTCATCATTTGGAGTTGGAGTCTCTTTAGTTTCGGCAAAAATCACAGCACGTAGACCTTTTTTTGAAATAGTCTTATAAATCTCTTCGAAATTATGTTTACCTGGCGGGCTTGATGCGAGAAGGGTTTCTGGTGCACCTAAGATAAATTTTCGCTCGATGTCATCTTTTTTTAAAGTCATAGAACTCCAGCGACGTGTAGAATTAAAAGGGACACCTTCTATTTTTTGTGCCCCATTTGTTCTCTGGGCTACTGTTTCAGACAAAGCTTTTGAAGTACTACTTTCTGTTTCAGCTTCAAGGGCGAATGCGCCGAGCCAACTAGATTCTTTGCCTGGCTCCTCAGCCTTTTCATCAACCCAATGAATTTCTCTAACTAACAGATTGTTAGCTGTTAATGTTCCCGTCTTGTCTAAGCAAATCACATCAACATAATTAAGGGCTTCAATGGCACTTATATCTTGTATCAGAGCACCGAAGCGGGAGACACGAACAGCACCCACGGCAAATGCGACTGTTATACCTAATAAAAGCCCTGCTGGTACGACAGTTGTTAATGTTGAGGTTGTTGCCTGCAGAGCTTCCGTAAAACCACGGTTTTCAAGATTGAATGAAATCATTAAGGCAACTGCCAAAAAAATTGATAATACTCCCAATATCCAGAGCAGACGTCTTAGTTGTAGTTGCAAAGGAGATAATCGCCGTACTAATGTTCTGACATCTCTAGTTAAGTTAAGAGCATAAGATTCAGCGCCAACTTTTTCAGCTACGTAGTAACAATTTCCTGCTACACAGAAGCTGCCTGAAAGTACGGGGTCACCTTTTTCTTTATGGATGGTTGCTGCTTCACCAGTTAGTAAGGACTCGTCTATTTCCACCAATTCTGACGTTATTTTTCCGTCAGCAATTACTTGGTCACCAGGCATCAAATGAATCAGATCTCCTTTTACTACCTCAGCAGCTGGAAGTTGTTTTTCAAAGTTGTCACGGATAACGTTTGCATGCGGAGCACTTAACGCTGTCAGGGCACGAAGTTGCCTAATTGCACGTAATTCTTGATACGTACCCACAAGAACGTTTGCAAGAACAACTAATCCAACAAAAATCGCATCTTGGAAAGCACCAACTGCAAACAGTGCGATGATTAGGCAGCTAAGAGCTATGTTGAAGAATGTGAGTAGATTGCTACGAATTACGTCAAAGCTTGAGCGTTCTTTAGTGTGATCTCTGTTAGTGAAACCATCTTTTGTAAGTTGTGAGGCTTCTTGCTCCGAGAGTCCTCTAAATAGTTCTGCTTGTTCTGCTTGTGGTGTCATTGTTCGAACCAACACGCTTGCTCATAGCTATTTAAAATTTGAAACCAACAAGAGTGAGACTTATAAGCAGGCCTATGAATATTAGGCAAGTGACTGTCAGGTATCCGATTGTTTTCCACATTTACTTAGTGTAGCTCTGCTTACTGCTCGCCGCTACCTAGGTTCTCGCCACTCATTCCAGTTAAAAGGTTCGATCCCTTCGCTTGTGAGTTGCCAAATTGTTGCTTCAATTTTATTTTTTTGGATATCTATGAAACCAATTGTGCCTAGTTGAGTTTCCAAATTACGTGGATAGGTTGGGGATCCTGGATTTACACAAAGAATTCCTTCGATTGTGTCAATACGTTCTACATGTGTATCTCCGTATACAACAATATCAAAATTTTTATGTCCGAAGTTCCTCACCAATGTGTTAGTGACAGTAAGATGAGGTGGGATTTCTGGAATGTATAACTCATGCATTAAACCGATTGAAAAACCTTCAAATTCAAGTTCCCAAACTTCTTGCAAGCTTGGGTGGTCAGGTTGTATAGGCCTTCCCCCTGAGCCATCTTCTCCATTCCCACGAGCTGCCCATGTAGGCGCAATTGGAGTGAATGTGTCCAGTAGTGAAACATCATGGATATCTCCCCCATGTAGGATTGCATCAACTCCGGAAAAGGCTTTGTAAACTTGAGGCCAAAGCTGGTCTCGAGCTTCAGGAATGTGTGTGTCTGAAATAAGTCCGATTCTCATTAGTGGTTTTAGCCTGAATTGAAAAATTCAGGCTAAAGTACTTGTCCCTGTTCTTCTTCAAGGCCCATCAGTGCCGCAATTTCCCCTTGATGACTAGCTATGTGATAAGTGCCTAATGCAGTGTAATGGGATAGGAGAGGTCGATTACCCAATGGACCGAAATCCATCAGTTTTTCCATTATTTCTTCTGGAGCACTTGCTACATAGCTTCTATATTCCTCACGTACTGCTTCTGCATATTCATGCCATGCTTCCTTATGAAATTTAAAACCTAAAGCCCATTGACGATTTAGTAGCGGGGCTTCATCTGGTAGGGGGGTGTCCACTTTATTTTCCCAGCCACCACGTGTAAACAAAGGTTCTAAGCCTCTCATTTTGCCGAGAAGTATTACATCCTCTGTCAAAATTGCATGAGCATAGGTTGCTCCAATCGGATTAGTTAGTGAGTCGTCAAGATGTTTTTGGAAAAGTTCGGGAGGGCACCTATCCATTGAACCTTCGAGCATTTCATGAGCGATATCGTGCTGAATTATAATTAGTTCACGGGCATCCATAAGCTGCTTCTCCTTTCTCCAATAATACACATTCTGAGTGGGATGAGTTGCTTAAATTTACTTCATCAAAATTGAAATGTTTTGTGGTCCATGAATCCCGCGAACGATTTTCTTTTCGATATCCGCAGTTCGACTTGCGCCTGTCATAATTAGTGTGTTTTCGTTTATTCCAATTAGTCCATCTGCATCAGAAGGGAATTCAACTATGTTTTTTTTGTCCAGTATAATTTTTACATCTGATGCTTCCATGAGCTGTTTCATGAATGGCTCTTTTTCAACTAAAATAACACTCCCTGTTATTGCTATTGCACCTTTAGCCGTAACAGTAAAAGTGGTTTTCAGACTATCTGTTGGTTCATTCTCGATTTTAAAACCAGCTTCACCTGCTTGTTGTTCAAATAGTTGAAGAAGTGAGTCTGGCTTAAAATTTATTTCTTCTGTAGCTGGCATAGCATTAGCTTCGAAGAGGGGAATTAACATATCTATGTTCCGCTGGTTTTTTATTGGTGGTATTCCTCTAGGGTCTAGAGATGTTTGTTTACGTAAGTATTTGGTTAATTGTAGTGTTTTCTGAGCTACCCACGTTCCCATTAGTACTATTCTTGGCCTAGAAAAAATATGACTCCACATAAGCCATGTAAGGCGTTCTACTGTTTTGTCTGTGACGGCTTTGTCTATTGCATCGGCACGTAGTGTTAGTAACATGTCATGCAAGGGAATGTTGACAGGACAGACCTCGCTGCAACGTCCGCAAAGACTGGAAGCTTCAGGGAGATCCTTATAGCGATCAGGCCATAGTAAGGGTGACAGAACTGCGCCTATAGGTCCCATATAAGGTGATCCATATGACAAGCCATTTGCTGCTGTGTACACGGGGCATGCGTTCATGCATGCCCCGCACCTGATACACAAAAGAATTTCGCGATAGCGTTCATCTTTTAGGATTTCGGATCTACCGGCATCCACAAAAACTAAATGTCTTTCTTGATTTTTTGCCGGTGTACTAATGAAATGCGTATAGGCTGTTAGCGGTTGAGCAGTTGCGCTTGGGGCAAGAACTTGAGCTATAGCCAGGGCATCTTTTTCAGTTGCCACAACTTTTTCAATTCCAGTGACTGCGATGTGTATAGGCGGTTTGGAAAATCCGAAAGCAACATTTCCTTCGTTTTCTACTATCATGATTCTGCCGCTACTTGCAATGATTGCGTTTGCTCCTGTGATACCAACTTCCGTGTTTTTAAAAAAATCTGCAACGGTATCGCGCACGGCATGAGAAAGAGTCAAAGGTTCATCATCTACAACTTCTAGACCAGCTTGGTCAAGTAATTTTTGTATACCTTGCCTGTTTAGATGAATCGCGGGAGCTGTAATATGACTGGGCCCTTGTCCTTCGATATCTACTATGTATTCACCTATATCAGTTTCTAAAACCTCTCGATTTTCGTTTCTTAGGTAGTTTGTTAACCCTATTTCCTCTGCAACCATTGATTTCGATTTAGCTATACGCCGCGCATCACCTGACAGTTTTGAAATTAATTGACAGGCCTCTTCGGCAGTTGAAGTACGGTGGTAATGTATGCCATTTTTTTTGCATGTTTGTTTGACTTGCTCGTGTAACTCTTCAAGATGATCGAGTGCATATTGGCGTGCTTCGCGAGCACGTAGTTTTGCATCATCAGGTCGCTTTGCGAGCATCGCACGAGAATCTTTAACAAGATTGCGAACAATTGGTTTTAAGGTTGCGGCTGGTTGTGCTTGATGGCCAATTTTTTCTTTTGCTCGGATCTGAAAGTTAGTCATTTAAAGCTCGATCTAACAATTCTGCAATTGTCCAAGTTTCTAGTGTGTGACCATCGCCCTCTGCAGTTGCCTGCAGATGAGTTAGGCATGAAAGATCCTCGGAGACCAATATGCGTGCTCCACTTTGTTCAACTTCTTCTAGCTTTGCACGAGCTATTGCGACTGATACCTCAGGTTGCTTAACAGTAAAGCTACCGCCGAAACCACAGCATTCTTCTTCATGCGGTAAACGACGTAGGTCCAGTCCTTCTATGCGTTGAATCAGATTAACAAGATTGGGTGTTAGTCCCAATTCACGACGTCCGTGACATGAGTCATGGTAAACAATGGAACCCGTCATTTTGAACTGAATTTGATTTATTTGATGGTGAGAATTAACAAACTCTCCAAAATCCCAAAAATTTTTTGTTTGCTGTTCGATGCTTACATCTTGAGACTCAATAAATAATTTAGGCATCCCGGTGCGGATCATACTTGTGCAGGATCCTGAAGGTATTACTACAGTCTCGTAGTTCCGTGTAGCCTGTAACATTTTTCGACCTACTAATCTGGCTTCTTTTCTAAAACCACTGTTATACGCAGGCTGACCACAGCAGAAGCCTTTAATCTCGTCCACCGATTCTCCTAGCGCCTCGAGAACGCGACGAGAACTGGACACATCTTTAGGTCGAAGAATTGTCATATAGCAAGGAACAAGTAAAGCTATCCTACTCATGTCTAAACGCTAGGCTGTATAACTCAAGGATGCAAGCCAGTTAATGCACTTGGCCTTGCGAACTTGAATAACAGACGTTAGAAGCACACAATCGTGATATCGCGGTTAAGGAGTTTGCAAATGGCTGAGATAAAAATAACTGTATCTGATGATGGTCCCTATGTGATTGAAGGCGGTGTAAATGTTGTCGATCAGGAAGGGAATAGTTATGAGCAGCGTGATGTGATTGCCTTATGTAGATGTGGGCAGTCTAATTCAAAACCTTTTTGTGATGGTACGCATCGAAATTGTGATTTTAGTAGTGCTCCTAGAGTTAGCGATAGTTAGCAGATCAAGGACTTTTTACTATGTTCGGACGTCCCATACGGATAGGTTCGATTGCAGGAATCAGGATAGCTATTCACCAATCTTGGTTGTTGATAGTCGTGATTCTGACCAGTCTATTGGCGTTGAGTGTTTTTCCTGGTTTTTATAATGATTGGCCAGCAATTACTTGTTGGTTAGTGGGTGGAATAGCCTCCATTCTCCTTTTTTTAACTGTCTTAATACATGCATTAGCCCATGTTCTAGTTGCGTTCCGTAATGGCCTTGCAGTTCCTGACATTACATTGGTCGGATTTGGAGGTATTTCACACTTGTCGAAGCCTCCTAAGACGGCAAGGCAAGAATTTCAAATTGCTGCTGCAGGCCCGGGGGTCAGTCTATTATTAGGTGGCTTATTAGTACTGAGCTGGTTTTTTTCACAAGGTGGGAATGAACAAATTACTGCAGTATTAGCTTATCTTGGGGTAGCAAATTTACTTCTTGCTGTTTTTAATAGTCTTCCTGGTTTTCCTTTGGCAGGAGGTAGGCTTCTTCACTCAATAGCGTGGAAGGTAACGAATTCTTTCCGGCGCGCGACGCGTATATCTTCCCGTATAACATTAGTTTTTTCATGGGGCTTGATCATCGGAGGAGGCGTTGTAATTTTTGTTGGATGGCTTGGCTCAGGTATATGGGCAATTCTTGTCGGTTGGTTCCTTTTACGTTCTTCAAGGCATGAATTACGCACGTTGCAGATTGCTGGTGTGAACGAGCTAGTAACTGCTGAAAATGTGATGAAGAAAGATTTTTCCACTGCGATACCAGGAACACCAATTTCTCAGATTGTTGAGATGATGGTAGCTAACAGTACAAATGTGATAGTGGTAGCTTTGGATCAACGTGTCTTGGGCTTAATTACTGAGCGGGAAGTTAGGTTTATGTCATCTGGTGATCGCCTGCAGTCTTCTGCACAAAGTGTTATGAAATCACGAGATGATGTAATAGCTGTTGAAAGCAACACGTCAGCTTTAGAAGTTCTAAATATTCTTGAAAATAACCGAGTGTCAGAGTTGGTTGTTTTGCATGAGGGACAATTGGTTGGTCTTATAGAAAAACAACATTTTTTTGATCGGATAAAAAATCTAGGTTTGGGTGAGAGTCAATCGACGACAGATTTCCTCAAAGGGGTATAGAAACTGACAGTGTGGAGGCCAAGGGCTCGAGGCCCCTTCGGGTCCACCACTTAAATCCCTTATATAGCAAGGGAAACCAGTTCTACCGCCTATATCTTGTGTGATCTAATCCTGAAAATGGGTCCAATTCCATAAATAAAACGTGATAACGCCAGATAACAGGGGCGTACAGAAACTCATGTAAATAAAGGGATTTAGAGAAATGAGATAACCCCAAATAACGACTTTCGAACACTGCAAGGTAGTGAAGTTGTTTTTTAATTTCCGGAAATATAAGAGCGATTTACCCAAGTTTCCCAAGTGTGCCAGGCTTGTTTATATTCGCCGGTTTTTTTTATGAGACCTATGTCTCGGAAAATTTGAGGCCCTCCATTATTTGTAGTAAAGGGATCTGACAAAGCTAGCCATATAAGTACGCTAAATGCACCTGTTTCTGCGTCATTAAGAAGCTTCTTAATGTAGGTGTTCTGATCATTTTCGTTCCCGATTAGAGGATAAGAATCTACTGCTTTAGATGGGTAAGCAGCTTCGAAAATCATAATCTCGCCTTTAAAACGTTCGCGTAGAAAGAGGTAATAATCAGTGTTTAGTGATTGAGCACTATCAATATCAGTTAGGTAAGGAAATGTAGAAACTGCTAGCATATCCATCATTCCAGAAAATACATCAATAGATTCCCAGGATCTGTTGCCCTGTACGTCAAGTAGTCCATAGAGGTCTTCTATTTGAAATGTAGGAAAAATTTTAATTTCTGGCCGTATTTTTTTGATGTCTTCATAGATTTTTGCATATATATCGAGAAAAGCCGCAAATTGTTGTGGCGATCTCTCTGCGAGCATATTAATTTCGATACCAAGGATTAAATAATCTGGTTCATAGTTTGTTGTTACAAAAATTGCGTAATTAGTTAAAGCTGTTTGTAGCCGTTTGTCCGAAATGCCTTTTCGAGGATCGTAATTCATGGGGAGTTGGTGTATTCGTGTTCGTTGTACCGCTCCATCCCAAGGGTCAATTGCAAAGACTAGGGTCAAATTATGTCGATTAATCAGTTCCTTTTCTAATATTGCTAAATCCTTGGTTTCTTGAGAGATTGTTGAACCGCTCATGAATTCTTCCCATGGTGGTGTGCGCTTTATTGCTATAACTTCGCCATACGCTGCTGCAATTTCAAATGTGTCTTGATAGCTTTCCCAGGATGGGTTTTTTGGAAGAGCCGAAAATCCCATCTTAAACCCCCTAGTTTTTGTTGATATTTCACTTATTCCTTTGATTTGTCGTTCTCCATCAATTGATTCAGAACTATTTTTTAAACACGAAGCAAAACAAATGACTGATACAATCAACATAACGGGGAGAAGGCGAATAGCTTTACTCATGTTTTTACGCGTATTTCTTCTTAGTTTGATTACGGTTGTCATTGGCGTTGGTATCACTGTAGGTGTTTGCCAGAATCGCCAAGATTCTATCCCTCCACCGGTACAAGTAGAGGAAGAATCTACAAAAATTATTCAAAACGATCCTTCTGACTTTGCACAGCGCTATGCTTTGGTTTGGATGAGTGGAAATTATTCCGCGCTGTTCGATATGGTGCATTCGGATAGTCAAAAGTTAACACCTTCTAGCCTCTTTAACGATTTTTATAATAACTTCGATGCTGCTACTGACTTAACAAAGATCACCGTTTTAGTAAGTGATGTTACTCCTGATATTGTGACGTTTGATGTACGTTTACAAACTCGATATTACGGTGATTTTCAGTATGGTGTTACCTTGAATTTGATTTATGTAGATGACGGCTTTTTTGCTTTATGGAATCCTGCGGCTATACACCCAGACCTTTCTCCGGGTGGGGAATTTAAGAATTATATTAAACGTCCGAGACGAGGAAATATTTACGACAGAAATGGTTTTGTTCTCGCGACGACAGCGGATATTAGGTATGTTGGCTTGGATCGGAACATAATTAACAGTCGTGGCGATCGAGAAGAAATAGAGAAAAAACTTTTAGAGCTTGGTTTTGATAGCAATAAAATTAATGAGGCATTTGAAAGCGATCTTGGTTTAAATCAACGAGTAAAAGTTGGTAAGGTAACGGAAGAGATGCTTTCAGTCGTTATTGAAGCGCAACGTTCACATCCAGGCTTAATCATGTGGATTGAAGCGCACCGTATACATCCACTCGAAAGTGCTGCGGCTCATGTTGTGGGCTATACGCGCGAGTACACAGCGCTTGAAATAGCAAATTTAAATTCATCAGGTGTTAGGCCGGGTGATAGAAAGGGTACTAGTGGCTTGGAAGCGACTATGGATAGCGTACTCGCTGGTCAGCCGGAAATAAGACTGGAAATCGTACACCCCAATTTGGCACCTGTTGTGCTCTTTGAGCAGGGTTACATTGAAAGTGAAGATGTTTATACCACTTTAGATAGTTCGCTGTTAGTACTGGCAGAGCAACTTTTAGGTGTTCAGCCAGGGGCTTCAGTGCTTTTTGATTTGAGAAGTAATTCTATTCTTGCGCTCAATAGTTCACCTTCATTCCAGCCGTCCTCATTTGAATTTGGTGTTTCCGAAGAAGTTGAACTATATGTGAGCGATGATACTCAGCCATTGATTAACCGAGCTACTTCAGGTCTCTATAGTGCTGGATCAACTTTTAAAATTGTTACTGCAGCTGCAGGTTTGGCAAGTTCCTTATTTTCGCTTTCTGATCAAATTCCTTGTCCGTCAATTTGGCATGGCGTTGATCCACCACGTAGGAATTGGGAAGGTGCACAAGGTGATTTAAGTATAGCTAGAGCTCTTATGCGTTCCTGTAACCCAGTTTTTTATGAGATAGGTTTGACTCTGTATGAAAATAGCGAAAATGCATTACCTAATATGGCTCGAGCTTTTGGGTTTGGTACTTCTGTTGGTGTTATTGGGCTTGTTGACGAGGAGGGGCTCGTTCCTGATGCAGCCTGGAAATCTGCTGCACGTGCAGCGCCTTGGTATCCTGGTGATGCTGTAAACCTAAGTATTGGGCAGGGTGATCTGCTCATTACTGTACTGCAGCTAGCGAATGCATATAGTGCACTTGTTGCAGGTGAATTACGTAATCCGCAGTTATTAATTTATCGAAATCCAGAAGATACTCCTGCACAGGCGCGTGAAAGTTTACCTTTGAGCAGCGAAATTCTTGAGTACTTGCAATATGGTTTGCAGTTAGTGACTTCTAGGAGAGGTACATCTGGATGGGCCTTTGAGAATCTTGGATTCACTGATTTTGCTGGAAAGTCAGGAACGGCAGAAGAAGGTGAAGGACAGGAACATGTGTTATGGGTAGGTTATACGCCTTTAGATAATCCAAAGTTTCTAGCCGCTGTAATTCTTGAGAATGGTAAGGAAGGTTATCCTCTTGCTGCTCCACTGGTTCGAGATCTTTTAATCTCTGCACAAGAAGAATAAATGGAGCCAATTTTGTTTTAATCGTTCCAAGTTTGTGCGATTAAATTGTCTGGTAAGTCAAATACAGAAGGTCCATTAGGAAGTTCAAGCGGTTCTTCATAAAGCCAAGATGGCAATTTGTCCGTCTCTGGACCAAGGCCTGCTTGGTGATTGAAATCTAGTTCTGTTTGAATGGCTTCACGTGCAAGAGTTAAAACGTCTTCTTGGGTATAATTTAAACCATACTGTTCTCCCACAAAGATTGCGATGTCGGACGGAAGCGCATTCGTAAATTGACATAGTCCTGCTGAGTCGATCGCCATCATTACTAATTGCTCGTGGCGACTTTGCTGCATGAGTGTTTTTGGATTAACTTCTCTTGCAGTTACCATCCCGGCGGTATGATCTGCGCCTTGAGGGCTTGTTGCGTAAGTGATCCCCATACCTTTAAGCGTTCGTGGTTCCCATGCGGGCAAACCTTGGCCTTTAACTGCTGGTATTCTTGTGATCCCGTAATGATTTGCTGTATGTACTGTTCCGTTACCAATTATATTTCCTAGCTTTGTGCCTTGTGCTATTTCAACATCGATTAGGTTACGAGCTCCTTCCCAATCCCCCCAATTTAACTCTCCTGCTTCCATAGCAAGACCAATTGCATTACCAATTTCAATGGTGTCTAATCCGACGTCATCACAAAGCCGATCCAATTCTGCGACAGCATCAGCAGGACCGATTTCAAGGTTTGAACCTAGTAGTGCAAGAGTTTCAAATTCCAAGGCAGTGGTTAGATGTTCTCCATCGTCATTATTAAATAAAATCGCGCATTTAATAATGCATCCAGCCATACATGGAAGCATTTTCCCACCACGTTCCTCCCCTAAAAGTGCAATATGCTGGCCACTAATTTGCTCTGCATTATTCTCTTCCCAAACACCTAATCGGTGGTTATGAACTGGTAACGATTGTACGTTTTCACGATTTACAAATTTAATAACACCTGCAGTTCCATAACGACCTGTATTTTGTACGCGCGGATCTTCCAATACGGTTTTACTAAATCCAACCACTTGAGCTTTGTATTCCTTCGCATTTATTGCAGTGCTTGTTATAGGTGCTTCACTATCATTAACAACTATTGCTTTAAGTCCTTTGGCTCCCATGACTGCGCCAGGTCCACCCCTAGCTGCATGACGCGTAGGCCGTCCTTCTGGGTCAGTGACTGCAATTGAGGCTGCGGCAAGCTTAAATTCTCCGGCTGGTCCAATTGTTGCTGCTGCAGAATTACGTAAGCTTTCACCTACTAGTTCCGTGTGCAATTCATAGTTACGTTTGCCGATAAGGTCGCTAGCATTTGAAAGCCTAGCGCCCGTTGAATCAATGTCTAATCGCATCCATTCGTCAGGAGAGCTTCCTGTTATTGCTATAGCTTTAATTCCTAGACGAGCTAAACGATGACCCAATTGTCCACCGACATTAGACTCTTTAGTCCCTCCTGTAAGTGGGCTTTTAAATCCGAAACTGGTACGCCCGCTAGTTGTCGCGGCAGTAGCTCCTAGTAGTCCTGGAGCTATAAAAAGAGTTGATTTCTCAGCAAGTGGATCGCAATTCGGATCAGTTTCATCGAGTAAAAGGCGAGCGGTGAGAGCACGTCCTCCGAGCAAATGATATTTCTCTGGAAATACGTCTTCTTGGATTACGCCTGTATTCATATTGATGCGCAATATGTAATCTTTTGTCATTGTATTGACACTCCAACCCCGCCAAGGGTTTGTATAATCCTCAAAGGTCTTTTGCTTAGAAACTAGGGTTAACCTATTACTTATACTTAATTTAATGTTTGAAAAACAATTAGCTGAACGTTGGATTCGAAGAAAAAATGGATTTGAACGAACCACTTTCCATGATGTAAGTGTCGTTGAAGGCGGTGCTTCTAACAGTACCTGGAAGGTAATGCTGAAGAACGCACCTTTTGATTCAATAGCACTGAGGTTAGAGCCAGAACATGGAATTTTTGAACCTTATTCGGTTAATCGTGAGGCAGCTGTTCTAAATGCTCTTAGGCAGACGAACATACCAACACCTTTTGTGATTGGTATTGAAGAAGATCCTGACTTGTTAGGGGCTCCTTTTTTCGTAATGGAATGGGTGAATGCAAAGCATATGGGTGAAGTAACTCCGGCTGAAGCAGGACCATTAATATTTTCAAATTTTGTGGAGATGGTTGTACGTATACATAAGATCAATTGGAAGCTTCCGGGTTTTTCTTTTATGAATGTTCCAAATTCAATAAAAGCTTCCAACCTTGCAGAGCTCACATTGATCGCACAGCGTATGAAGCTTTTTCCCGGTGCCATGGAGGCTGATGGAGGGCTTTTGCCACATGCGTTGGATGTCTTGAATAAATATGCTCCCAGCGAAGGGACTTTAGCTTTTTGTCAAGGAGATATCAACATCCATAACTATTTAGTAAAGGATAGTCAAATTGCTGCCGTTGTTGATTGGGAGCAAGCTCGTATTGGTGACCCTCGTAGTGATGTTGGGCAATTGATAGCATTATCGAATTTGAGAGGTTTTCCTTTTGCTGATCCTAATGAAATGCCTTTTGTAGGTCTTTATGAAGATATCAGTGGTGCCGCAGTTCAGAATATGGAATATTTTCGTGCACGCTGGTTATTTGAGTTAGGTGTTATTTATTATGGTTGGCGTCATTTCAATGACAGTGAACCTTGGTTTCAATGGGGGCTTCTCAAAGAACTTCTGGGTTTGTCCCTCACTTCGCTTGATGTAGATGAGATTAAATAGTCTTGTGTGGTTTAACAGTTTCGAATGTAGGGAAATGTTTGTTTCGTGTATATTTTTCTTAAAAATTAAAACAACTTTCACCAGATCATTTATCCTGTGCATATGATTTTTCTTAGTCCTGCTTGGTTTGACAATACTTTACTAGGTATTGAGGTGAGTCAATACCTAGGCATTCTTGCTGTGGTTGTGATTGCAACAGTCATTTCATTCCTTTTTACAACTTCGATTCGTTATGTTATTCGTAACCGAGCCCCAGACCATCGACGGGTTTTTTGGCTCGCCGAGTTTGCACGTGTGAATCGTGGCATTTTGTTTTTAGCGATTTCGGTAATTGCCCTGATAGCTGTTCCCACATTGTCATTTACAGAAGATGCTGAAAATATCATCAAAGTTATCGCTCGTTTGATAGCTGCGATTTCGGTGGTAGCGATTGCTTTCCGGTTGGCAGATATTTTTGCGGACTACCTTGTCGATCGTGCAGCCGATACAGAAACTAAACTTGACGATCAATTGGTTCCACTTGTAAGGACGGTTCTCAAGGCTTTTATTATTGCGATAGGCCTACTTTTTATACTGCAGAATTTAGATGTAGATATTACTTCTCTAGTTGCTGGCTTGGGTTTGGGAGGCCTTGCATTTGCGCTTGCTGCACAGGATTCAATCCGTAATTTCATAAGTGGTATTACGATTTTAGCTGATAAACCATTTCAAATTGGGGATTGGGTTCTTGTCGGTGGTATTGAGGGTAACGTTGAATCTATAGGGTTTCGTTCGACTCGTGTGCGAACATTTGAAAATTCACTCGTAACAATTCCAAATGCAAGTATTACTGAAGCTGAAGTTGATAACATGGGCTCACGTCGGTGGCGTCGATATAAAACTACACTTGGTATTGCTTACCATACCGATCCAGATCGGTTGCAGGCTTTCGTGGAAGGTATTCGGGCGATTATTTTGGCAAATCCTTCGATGCGTCATGATTATTACATGGTGGAGTTCCATAATTTTGGTGCCGCTAGCTTAAATATGCTTTTGTACTGTTTCATTGATGCTCCTAGCTGGAGAGTAGAACTTCGTGTCCGGCATATTCTTAATTTGGATATCATACGTTTAGCTAAAGAACTTCAAGTATCGTTTGCATTCCCTACACAAACTTTACATTTAGCAGGAACACCCGAAAACCCCTTTGAACCACCCAGTGATCTTGACCGCGATACCTTGCGAAACGTTGTTGATAATTTTTCTCTTCAAGGAAGCTCAGGGCAGCGAGTAGATAATCCGATTAGTGATGGGTATGACAATGGAGGCCTGGACGTTAAGGCTGGGTCCGATGCACCAGGTGAAGCTGACGGTGGTGAGTGACTTCTCATTGTTAACAATGTTAACAAACAGATTCATGGACAAGCTGTATCTTTAACTCACTAGTTAGAAGGGTTTGTATTGGCAGCTTTTGATATTGATTCACGTGCGGAAATAGAGCAATCCCTTAGGAAAAGTTTTTTTAAAAAACCCGGTGAAGTTGGCATAGCTATTTTTTTAGTAGCCTGCGCGACTATTTCTATTGCAACAACAATAGCTATCGTGATCGTGCTATTTGGAGAAGCTTTCACATTTTTCCAAGAGGTCTCGATCGTTAGCTTTTTTGATTGGACTAGTGAGTGGCAACCTGACTTTGAGCCACGCAGTTATGGAATTTGGGAATTGGTAGCAGGGACAGTTAATGTAACGCTATGGTCACTCGTAATTGCTGTACCACTTGGTTTGGCCGCAGCAATTTATTTGAGTGAGTATGCACACACTCGGACACGGCGATTTTTAAAGCCAATGCTTGAATTGCTTGCAGGTGTGCCAACCGTTGTCTATGCATATTTTGCGCTTACCTTTATCACACAAGACATACTGTTTCCAGTGCTTGGAAAAGAGACGATTAGCATATTCAATTCACTTTCAGCGAGTGTGATGTTGGCTGTGATGATACTTCCTACAATCGCGTCGGTTTCAGAGGATGCAATGTCTAATGTCCCTCGTGATTTGCGAGAGGGTGCGTACGCGTTGGGATCTACTCGTTTAGAAGTTGCTTTCCGCGTTGTTTTTCCTGCTGCAATTGGTGGGATCATGGCTTCGATTTTACTTGCGATAGCACGTGTTATTGGTGAAACGATGATTGTTGCTATCGCTGCTGGTTCAACTCCCAATCTATCTCTATCACCACTCGAAACTATTCAAACTATGACAGGTTATATTTTTCAAATTGGTACAGGTGATGCAGCTCGGGGGACACTCCAATATTCATCGATATTTGCAGTAGGCGCTCTTCTGTTTTTGATGACATTAATCGTGAATGTTGTTGCTGAAATTATTGTTCGGCGTGTACGGGAGGCCTACGAATAGTGTCTTTAAAAGTTGACCCTACTTTGTTGCAAGCAACTGGATCTGTTGCAAGACGCCAAAAATTTTCACGGCTTTCACGCTGGGTTTTATTGTTTGCAACTTTGTTAGGCCTAGTTGTTTTGATCATTTTAGCTGTAGAAAATGTTCGGGAAGCCATACCTCGCTTAAATTTAGATTTTTTCCTTAACTATCCCTCAAGAAAAGCTGCTGAAGCAGGACTGAGATCTTCCCTTTTTGGTTGGATTTGGGTGGTGATTTATACGGTTGCATTATCTGTACCAATTGCAGTTGGGACTGCTGTATGGCTTGAAGAATTTGCACCGCGTAGTCGACTTATTACATTAATTCGGCTTAATATCTCAAACCTTGCTGGAGTACCCAGTATTATTTACGGAATTTTAGGCCTTACTATTTTTGTTCGTGTTTTTGGTATGGGTCCTTCCATGCTAGCAGGAGCATTTACCCTAGTGCTTATGATTTTGCCAATGATTATAATTGCTTCGGTAGAGGCTATCCGACAGGTACCACCATCTATCAGGGATGGTGCATTAGCACTAGGTGCTACAAGGTGGCAGGCAGTTTGGCATCATATTCTTCCTGCTTCGATTCCAGGTGTTATGACTGGAACAATTCTTGCGGTGGCACGTGCTGCGGGGGAGACTGCTGCTCTTATAATGATTGGCGCATTTACATTCATTGCTTTTGACTCCATTAATCCAATGGATTCGTTTACGACTGTTCCAATTCAGATTTATAACTGGACTATCCGCCCTACTAGTCAAGGCTTCCAACATAATGCTTCGGCAGGAATCGTTGTTCTTGTAGTAGCGGTAATATTTTTTAATATTATTGCTCTATTTGTGAGGGAAAGATTCAGACGATCATGATGAATAACAAGTTTTGTATAAGGCTTGCTAATATGACTGAAGTAAAAGGCCGAGATGGTTTCATTTGAAAAGCGAGATGCCATGACTGAAACATTAGAGAAGGTTGACGAAAGTACGCATCTCATTGTCCCTAAAGAGGACCGGGTTCTTCAGATAAACAATTTGTCTCTTTGGTATTCTCAGAAACAAGCTCTAACTAACGTGTCTTTCCAAATTCCTATTAATCGAGTAACTGCGTTAATTGGTCCTTCAGGTTGTGGGAAGAGTACGCTTTTGCGTTGCTTAAACAGGATGAACGATCTTATTCCGGATGTTCGTATAGAAGGTGATGTTCGCTATCACGGTGTTGACATCTATGACTCCCAAGTGGATCCCGTTGAGATTCGACGAAGAATAGGAATGGTTTTTCAGAAGCCGAATCCTTTTCCAAAATCCATCTATGACAATGTTGCTTTTGGTGCTCGTGTGAATGGATTTAAAGGTGACTATGATGAGCTTGTTGAAAATTCACTTAAGCGTGCTGCTTTATGGGACGAGGTAAAAGATAATTTAAAAAAATCTGGATTAGAGCTTTCCGGTGGTCAACAACAGCGCTTGTGTATAGCCCGTGCTGTCGCAACTAACCCTGACGTAATTCTTATGGACGAGCCCTGTTCGGCCCTTGATCCAATTGCAACTTTGAAAATTGAAGATCTTATGCGTGAACTTGCTGATGATTACACAATTGTTGTAGTCACCCATAATATGCAGCAAGCTGCACGTGTCTCCCATTACACAGCCTTTATGCTTACGGATGAAGAAGTTCCTGGACGACTTGTTGAATATGACTCGACTGAAACTATTTTTACTCAACCAAGTGATACTCGTACGGAAGACTACATAAGTGGAAGGTTTGGCTAGATTAGCCGGAGGTTTAAGATGCCACGTGAATTATTTCATCAAGAGTTAGCAGAAGTTCAAAAGGAAATTCTTGTTATGGGTTCAATGGTCGAGAAAGCCACCCAAGATGCGCTGGAGTCTCTACGGACAGGTGATCTCGAATGGTCACAACGCATTGTTGATGATGATTCTGCTATTGATCAGAAGCGGTATGAAATTGAGGAGAAAACAATTTTTATTGTTGCTTCACAACAACCTATGGCAACAGACCTTAGGACGTTGATTAGTGCGTTGTACATTATTACTGATCTTGAAAGGATGGCTGATCATGCTGAAGGAATTGCTCGTATTAATTTGTTGCTTGGGAACGAAACTGAATTGCCGAGGGAACTTGGGTATATCCCAACTATGGGTGAGCTAGCAATAACGATGCTAAGAGATTCTTTAAAAGCTTACATAGAAAGTGATATCAATGAGGCACGGCGTATTTGTGATGCTGATGATGAAGTTGATCGGTTACAGGAAGCGGTATATGCCGAGTCGTTTGAGAGTATGATTGCTGACAATTCAACCATTCAGGACAACACTTATCGCTTATGGACCGCACATAATTTCGAGCGTATAGCTGATCGCTGCACAAATATTTGTGAGCGAGTTATCTTTATCGTAACTGGGAGTATGACAGAGGCTACGAGGGGTGTTTCTAAGTAATAGGTAGAATGGCAAGAAAATTTTGTTTAGTTTTAGCACTTGCCCAAAGCATTCGCCTGTTTGATACTGATCCTTCGCGCAAACCTTAAAGATGGTTGCATGATAATAACGAATAAGAGCAAGTAATATGGCAAAGTCAGTGCGTGCAGTTTTAACTATCCAGATTGATGCAGGTAAAGCTAACCCTGCTCCTCCAATCGGTCCTGCATTGGGCCAACACGGCGCAAATATTATGGAATTCTGCAAGGATTATAACGCTCGTACTCAAAATCAAGCCGGGAGCATTGTTCCGGCACAAATCACAATTTATGAAGATCGTTCCTTTTCCTTCATATTGAAAACACCACCGGCTGCTGATTTGATACGTAAGGCTGCTGGGGTTGAGAAAGGTAGTTCTCTTCAAAAGTTAAACAAAGTAGGATCGGTTTCGGAATCTGAAATCCGACGTATTGCTGAGGTTAAGATGCCTGACTTGAATGCGAATGATATTGAAGCTGCTATGAAAATTATTTCAGGTACTGCCCGATCTATGGGCATTGAGGTTGAGTAAAATGGGTTCTAAAGGAAAACGATATAGTGAGGCTACTGAGCGTGTAGATCAGGAAAATCTATACAATCCGGAGGATGCAATAGCCTTAGTGAAAGAAAATTCAACGGCGAAATTTGATGAGACAATTGAGATTCATATGCAAACTGGCTTGGATCCTCGGCAGGCAGAAGAGCAAGTACGTGGTTCGACGGTTTTGCCACATGGTTTAGGAAAAGAAGTGCGTGTTGCAGTTTTTGCTGAGGGAGAAGCAGCTCGTGATGCAACTGAAAATGGTGCGGAGATTGTTGGTGGTGATGATTTGATTAAAAAGGTTGAGGGTGGCTTTATTGATTTCGATGCTGTTATTGCAACTCGAGACATGATGGGTAAGGTAGGCCGACTCGGTCGTGTACTAGGCCCTCGAGGGTTAATGCCTAGTCCTCGGGCGGGTACCGTGGTTGCACCAGAAGATATTGCTCGCAGTGTTGGTGAAGCCAAGCGTGGACGTATTGAGTTTCGTCTGGATAAACTCGCAAACATCCATGTGCCGCTAGGTAAGGCTTCTTTTGGTAGCGATTTATTACAGGATAATTTGACAGCCTTTATTGAAGCACTTCAGGCACAGCGCCCTGAAGGAGGTAAGGGAACGTTTATCCGGTCTGCTACTTTGACCTCAACTATGGGTCCGGCTGTTCCTTTGGATGTCAATCAAACTCTTGCGCTCAAAGGCGACTGATTTTCCTTTCTTAGATAGTTAGTCCAGTACGAATGTCTGAAAAATACTCCTCAAAACCTTACGAGTTACTCGGTGAGGCAGAATCATATCTTCAAAATGGACACTTACGACAGGCTTCACAGAAGCTTTGGGCAGGAACGAATGCTGCTCTGGACCATTATGCAAATCTTAGAGGATGGCCGAATGATACATACCAGCATCATGCACATAACCTTGAAAAACTTGCAGAGGAAACTGGGGATGATCAGTTCCTTGAAAATTTTACTGCCGTTAATGCTCTTGGCGTTAATTTTTATGAAGGATTTCTTTCAGAGGAACAAATCCGACATGTTTTCCCAATTGTGCAGAGATTTATAGAAGTTCTAATGGACGGTACAGGTTTGCAAGATGGAGAACACTAAAATATGACTGGTCGCTTGGCTAAGGCATTACACTAACGCTAGACAGTGATATATAGCTGATTAAATTGGAAACGGCAGAAAATTATGAGTGATTATGAAACTCTTCTTATAGATCGCGTTGGAACTGATGAGCGAGTTGCGCGCATAACGCTCAACCGTCCCGAAAAACTGAATGCACTTTCGCAGGAACTCTTGTTCGAGTTGAATGATGCGCTCCATGAACTTGAGGCAGATGAGTCTGCCCGAGTCATTATTTTAAAAGGAGCTGGCCGAACATTTTCTGCAGGTTATGACCTGACACCACCTCAAGGCCGTGGGGCTGATGCTGTTCATCGTTCATATACACCCACTGATGAAGAGGGTCGGAAACTTCTTTGGAACATACGTACGGGTATGCAGCAAATTACAGACATACAGATGTATTACTGGAATATGGCGAAGGTAACAATTGCGCAGCTGCATGGTTATGCGCTTGCCGGTGGTTGTGAACTCGCTATGATGTCCGATCTCATTGTTGCTGCTGATGATGTTCGGATAGGACATCCAGGTGGTCGTGGTCTTGGTGTAGCTCGAAATGGTGCTATTTGGCCATTGGTAATCGGTATGCGTAAGGCAAAGGAGCTTTATTACACCGGAGATAACATTACTGGGGCAGAGGCTCAGGAAGTTGGCATGATCAATTATGCGTGGCCAGCAGCTGAGCTTGAGGAACGTGCGATTGCCTTTGCTGATCGTATTGCAAACCTTTCTGCTGATCATCTCGCTATCCTCAAAACATCCATGAATAGATTTTACGAGAACATGGGCATTTATTCGTCGATGCGCACTTCAACCGATCTTGATGCTGCTGCCCAGTTCACACGTCAATCCTATGCGTGGCAGGATAAGGTACGCGAAGCAATGACATCTGGTGGTGGGTTGAAGGAAGCGCTTGATTGGCGTGATGGTCCATATCGAGATTACCGGGCTCAGGGTTAGTAAATTTCTATAAATTCAGGAATATATCGCTTTTTCATGGATTCTTTGGGAATTGGCGTTAACCTCTTCGGTTTTTCTGCGTTACCCTCACTGTAAAGATTTGTACGTGTGTCTATTTGACCCTCATCGCGAAGGGAAGTAGCCTACGTACATTCATAGGTTCTGTGCATATACGCATGGGGTCTACTGTTGTGATGTTTTGGTGACAGGACATCACTTATCCACGAAAACCTCTGAAGGAGAGAATATGGTTAACGAATTCAGTTCTGCTCTTAGCGGTAAGCGAATAGCGCTCATGCTTGGTCTGATGGCCTTGCTTGTTGCATCTTTTGCTTATGCAGGAGCTCAGAATAAAGCAGATGCGGCAGCATTTTTGGCAGTTTGTACTATTACTAGTGCAGATAGTCAGACCGCTTCCTGCGGTACCACAGGTACCACAATGTCTATTAAAGTTACGGCTTCAGCCGTAGGAAATGTCCAACATTGGTACAACACAGCAGTTACTGCTGCTGTTGGCGAAGTTCCTGTGACTTTTGCTAATGGTCTTGCAAGTATGACTGGTGCTAAATACATCGTTCCGGTTACACAAGTTTATTCAACTGCTGGTGTTATGACTTATGGTCGTACAGAAACAGTTACGAATACAGGCCTGCGACGTACATCATCAGTAACAGTTGGTACAGATACAGGTAATAACGGTACGATTAACGTATCCGGTGTTGTCACAATTAAGTGGCAGGGTGCTCCGGCAACAACATTGAACGAAGTCGCAGACAACTACGACTACGACAATGCT
>Ga0209403_10000558_pt1 | contig 54941 bp, 53 predicted proteins | sample ArcticOcean_MG_C_8_FD_187440 | JGI IMG/M metagenome (GOLD analysis project Ga0209403, IMG submission 187440) | Marine microbial communities from western Arctic Ocean - ArcticOcean_MG_CB11_86 (SPAdes) (version 2) | ecosystem: Environmental > Aquatic > Marine > Oceanic | place: Arctic Ocean... | reverse complement strand
AGCGGAGCGTGAGAACAAACATCGGTAAGGAAATGGATAAAGCTATCGCTAGGGCGTTGCGGTCGGCTAAGTGATCAGGTCATCATAGCGAGTTAAATGAGCGGCTTATCAAGTCCATCGAGGGTAACGCCAAGACGGTGATATTCGGTAGGCTGGTCGACAAAAACTGACTATTAATTTCTCTCTTGGGAATTGTATTATTTGTTAATTTGATTGTGTTTGCCCTGAACTCCTAATGGCCATCGGCTCTTTATATAAGAGAGTACCGCAATAATTTCTTCATCGCTCAAAATACCCTCGTAAGCTGGCATATTTGACTGATAGTCTTCACCGGCAAAGCCCGCTAAACCGTACTTTGTAAGCTTAAATAATACACGGTCAGAGTGGTGCCACGTGTGACCTCTTTTATCATGGGGAGGAGCAGGCAATTTGCCCTCTGAATTCCTGGCCTTCCAATCAGGCTGACCCTCTAAATTGACGCCATGACAAGATGCGCAATGCTTGGCGTATATATCACCCCCGAAGTTAACAATTGCACTATCCTTCGCTTTAAGCTGTATGGGACTGGTGTCTTTAGAACTCTTGGATGCAAAGAAATATACTCCGCCCAAAATAGGTAAAGTTAAAATCCACAAGAAATGGGTCTTTTTTAACAAACTGTCCTACAGTCGTAATAATTTAATGGCTTCAACTATTCCTGCGTGCCTTAGCCACGAGCTTACGCAAATCGGTCAATGAGATTACACCTGGTTTCAAAATATCACCCACCACAAAGGTTGGCGTACCGGTAATACCAAGACTGCGGGCTAATTTCATAGAAAGAGAAATGTGGCTCTGAACATCAGCAGATGCCATGTCCTTGCGAAGACGTTCGATATCAAGCCCCAGGTTTTTCGCCACTTTCAGCACTGTAACTTCATTTGCCCGCGGCTGTGTCATCAACGCCCAATGCATATCTTCATATTGACCTTGTTTGCGTGACGCCAAGGCCGCACGGGCCGCAAACATAGAGCCTTTGTTTAAGATGGGCCACTCTCGGAAAACAAGTCGGACATTCTTGTCCGCAACAATAAGGTTTTTGACTATCTCAGCAGCTCGCTTGCAATACACGCAGTTATAGTCGAAAAATTCAATTACAGTGACATCTCCATTAGGGTTGCCAAGAACCGGCGCATTTCTTGTTCTTTCTAACTCATCTTTCCGTTTGTTAAGAACGGTTTTGATAGAAGCGGCTTTTGCTTCCTGTTCCTTTTTATTCAAAATCCGGCTAGCTTCCCTTAATATTTCCGGTTTTTGAAGGATCACTTCCAGCACAAGTTGCTTTATCCTTTTCTCTTCATCAGGGTTGAAGACGGATAGCGTATTCTCCTGGGCAACTGCTTTAATTGACGCGCCTGTAACAGCAACAAGTGCTGCGACAATGAAGATCAAAAAAGCAAAATCTTTTTGCACTGTCATTATGGTTTTTCCTCATGTTGGAGGTTTGCGTTTTTAGTGGCAGGCTTTACCGAGAGCTTTGAGCCGCCAATAGTTGTACGGAAGAGGTGTCAGAAACCCAGCTACCCACATTATCGGCAGAACCCACCAAGTTAGCCTTGCGCCCCCGGTCAGGGCGACATCAGTAATGTTCATAACTGCTTCCATGGAGATCATGGAAATCAGCGACATGCCAAGAGCGGTTTTCAACGCAATTCTAAAGGCCATCAGGCGTGAAAGGACGATGGTCTCTAGAGCGAAGGATGTCAGAAGTCCATTGATGATGGCCAGGATCATGATGGCATTCGTCGGCCAAAGAATACCAGTCACCTGGAAAAAGGCGATGGTGCCAATATCACCGATGGAGCAACCGGCGAGACACCAGAGCGTGTTGTACGAGGCACGTCGCCAGGTGTGGCGGCAGCCCCATTCAATGTTCAATCGCTCGGTTGTGGCTATCATTTTAGCCCCGATTAATATTGGTGATTTTACATGTAGGAAGAAATAGATCGTTAGGCAATATCAAAGTACCAAATTTGTCGAAAAATACTAAGATTAGCCATTACAAATTGTTCCCTTCTTTGACCGTCCTTCCATTCACTGACGTACTTGGTTCCCATATATGTATCGGTGCCAATACAATCAGTCCAAGTGGTGCTGTTATAACTGCCGGGACAAGAAGGCAAACTCCACCCCTCTGTTGAGGACAGCAACAGCACCACAAAACCCATCAGAACTGGTAGTCCTCATACAATGGCAAAAATTTTAGCCAAAAAAAGCATTAGACATTGGACTGATTGTTTTGGCACCGAAACCTATGCCAGCGGGGACAAATACGTTGGTGAATTCAAGGATAATAATCCAAACGGACAAGGCACCTATACCTTTACCAATGGGGAAAATCTCTCAGACACATTCCGGCACTGGAGATCGAGATGAATCGTTCAGTTGCTTGATCAGGCTCTAAATAATCCCGCTCTTATGTCCGCTTTTGGCTAAAAGCAGACTTTATAATCGCCTGTGAAATGAGTCGGCTATGCACCCAAAAGCGGACATCAATCACATAGGACTAAAGAGTCCGCTATTAGCCAAAAGCGGAATTATCTTGCTCAGGGTGCCTCTGGAACTACATAGTACAATATGGAAAAGAAATGGAAGGCACTGCCAACGATGACGAACAGGTGCCATACAGCATGGCCGTACGGTATACGTTTCCAGAGGTAGAAGACGACACCGATGCTGTAAGCGATCCCACCAGCAATCAAAAGGTCTAGACCCATCGGTGCCAATGACTTGAAAACGTATTCGCCGGCCCACAGAATGGGTATCCATCCTATGGCTAGGTAGAAGACAAAGGCGAACCGTTCGTAGCTGTCGCTTCGCCTGGCAAGGAACGCCACCAACTGGATAGTGATACCAATCAGGGCTAGACCCCAAATCAATGCCAGTAAAGTCCCTTTCCGCCCAGGTGGCATGAGAAGGCAGAAGGGTGTGTATGTCCCAGCGATAAGCAGATATATCCCGCAATGATCCAGAGCGAGAAAGATATGCTTAATACGGGGGTGTAAGGCGGCGTGATGCACAGCGGAGAACAGGAACAGTAACATCAGCGCGGCCCCATAAACAATGACCGCGGGCAAACTGCCGGCGCCCCCCACTATGTCAGCCTGATTGATCAGTAAAACCAGCCCTATAGTACTGAGAAAGGCGCCGAAGGTATGGGCCGCTGCACTCAACCGTTCCTCGGCACGGGGGTAACGTTCTACATACATGGATAACCTCTATCCTTTTTGGTGATGCCGTTGTTAAAAGGGTGCTTACCTGCCTGCTGGATTTTAGCCCGTCTAGGTTGAACCTCTCAATCCGCCATGTTTTTCCCATAGGCGAGTTTCATTGCACGTCATTCTAGTGAAGGTTGGTCTGAAGGCAATCGAATAGGCTTAGAACTGATATTTTCTGCATTGGGTCAAAAGCAGACCCTTTCGCCTAATACAATTAATGTCAGCTTTCGGGTGCAAAGCGGACGTCTCGATATCTTAAAGCGGCAGTGTGAGGAACGCAGATACCGGTGTACGAAATCGTTGTGATCGTGCCCCCGATTTGAACCTACTGCCTTTGGTTTTGGCCGAAGTTCCAGGTTTTGAGCCGGCCAGGCATAGCGGCCGTAGTACGGGGCTGTTGTCGGCCATCGCCTAACTATTTGGAATTTCAGACCATTACCTTGAGTGGCGGGAATTGCTGGTATAGGCGAGTTCCCTCCCTGGGCACCACTTCGTTGCGGAATTTAGTGTCCCCATAGATTAAGTATCCTAAAATTTTTAGATAGGTCGGAGACGGGTCTATATCTACCGGTAAATGTCCATAACTCTGATAAATAGACCTCAGTTTATCAAGCTTGCTTCCCGCAAGCCTTCTATCATCGAAGATTTCATAAGGAAAGATTTACACTTCACAGGATTTTCTGTAATGGCCCGCATTTCGGCCAATGCCTTACGCCGTTTCGTGGGATTTTTCTCTGTCATGCGTTTACGGTTCTGATCAGCCTGCCGCGGGGAAATTTTGAACAATCAACGTACGGAATAATTTTAGGTTAATGAAATATCACCAGTTGGTGATACTGGGACCCACGGGGCTTAATTACCGTGGCCGATGTAGACATTGCGACACTGGAGAAAAAAAGTGTAAGGTCCTGGAAGGTGCAGTGCATCGCAACCGATGGAGGGTCGGTCGGTGGAATTTTCCAGGAAACACTATCGGGCCTGATGATTACAAAAATCCAATTCATTCATTCGCGCACGTAAGAGGGAGCGCTATCGCTCCATTAGCAAAATTTTCCAACAACGGTTAACCAACGCGGCGGATTAGTTGATGCCACAAACAATTGCCGAAAAGATTATTGCTAAGGCTGCAAATCGGGACACTGTCAGTCCGGGAGAGATTGTTACCTGCGTAGTCGATTTAGCTATGATTCACGATAGCGGGGGGCCACGTAGAGTAAAACCTGTCCTAGATAGATTGAAGGTTGGCGTGTGGGACGCTTCTAAAATCGTTTTAATCTCTGACCATTACGCACCTTGCGTGGACGCGGAAAGTGCAGCCATCCTAAAACTAACCCGTGAATGGGCGGAAGAACACGGAATTATAAACTTTTATGACCAACAAGGCATATGCCACGTCGTGATGCCTGAAAGGGGGCACTTGCGCCCCGGCATGTTTGCGGTTGGCGGCGACAGTCACTCGCCCACTGGCGGCGCCTTTGGCGCTTACATGTTTGGCATTGGCGCTACCGACATGGCGGGTGTTCTTGCCACCGGGGAAACTTGGATCAAGGTGCCTCATACAATTCGAATCAATTGGGCGGGGGCAATCAGTATAGGTGTCTCGGCCAAGGATATGGCCCTCAAGATGTGTGGAGTAATGGGTATGGATGGAGGGGGTTATCAGGCGATACAATATACTGGGCAAGCTGTCAAAAGCCTCGACATGATGGAACGTATGACGCTTTGCAATATGGCTGCGGAACTCGGCGCACAAACCGGTATTATCGAACCTGATGAGGTTACCACTCACTATCTCGTGGAAGCGGGTGTTGTACCTGGTGAATGGCAGAGTTTTGAGAGTGACGCGAATGCTGAATTTTTGCACGTTCATGAATTTAATGCAGATAAGTTAGAGCCTCAGATCGCCGCTCCAAATAGCCCTTCAAATGTTTCCAACGTGAGCGATGCGGACAACGTAGAGATCGACCAGTTCTATATTGGTGCCTGCACCGGTGCCAAGCTGAGCGATCTCAGGATGGTAGCATCTGTGCTGAAAGGAAATAAAGTTGCGCCGGGAAAGCGACTGACTGTAGCACCTGCCTCAGCGCGCGTCATGGCAGATGCCACACGAGAAGGCATCATGCAAATCCTTCTCGATGCGGGCGCCAACCTTTTACCAACAGGCTGTGGGGCTTGCGCTGGTTACGGCGTTGGAGTTCTTGCCGAGAATGAAGTGTGTCTCGCCTCTACAGCGCGCAATTTTCAGGGTCGCATGGGGGCCAACTCATCAAAGGTTTATTTAGCCTCACCCTACACCGTAGCGGCCAGTGCCATCAACGGACGCGTCACTGACCCCCGTGAAATGCTCGGAGACAAGTTGTGATCGAGATATTAACCGGGCGCGCTTGGAAGTTTGGTGATGACATTAACACCGATTTACTTGCTCCTGGTGTTTATATGAAGGGCTCGTTGGAAGAATTAGCTAGCCATTGCCTGGAATCGGTTGATCCTTTTTTTGCTGGATCGGTGAAAACTACCGATTTCATTGTTGCAGGTAGAAACTTTGGATTGGGATCCAGCCGCGAACAAGCAGCCCAGGTCTTGAAACATCTGGGCGTGGCTGCGGTAGTAGCGTCATCCTTCGGAGGCATATTTTACCGCAACGCCTTCAATTGGGGACTGCCTGCCATTACTTGCACCTCAGTCGAGGGCATTGAAAACGGACATCGGCTTGAGGTGAACCTCGAAAACGGAACGATCGTTAATCTGGATACTGCTAAAAAAATGAATGGTGAGCCTATTCCCAGTCACCTGTTGGGTCTGATCGACGTTGGAGGTCTAATACCACATCTCGAAAAAATGCTTAATGACTAAGACTTGGGGGACAGCATGTCACCGCAATCAAAGTTGAAAAATCGACTCAACAAAAAAGAGATCCTTGTAGTCCCGGGCATTTATGACGCTTTTGGCTCCATAATGGCTGAGCGCGCAGGATTTGAAGCACTTTACTTATCGGGCGCATCAATTGCCTATACAAAGCTTGGCAGCCCAGATATCGGCCTTGTTACTTTAAACGAGTTGGAGACGGTGGTTGGCAACGTTTGTGAGAGAACAGCGTTGCCTATCATTGTCGATGCTGATACCGGGTTTGGTAACGCCTTAAATGTTCAGCGTACCGTAAAACTACTAGAACGCGCAGGTGCGTCGGCAATTCAGATCGAGGATCAGTCTCTCCCAAAACGTTGCGGCCATCTTGACGGTAAAACCCTAGTTAATCCCGTTGAAATGAATGGTAAAATCAAAGCTGCTCTTGATGCTCGTTCCAACAATGACACAGTCATTATAGCTAGAACTGATGCCATTAGTGTAGAAGGATATGACTTAGCTATGGAGCGTGCCGCTGGATTTATTGAATCGGGTGCTGATATTTTGTTTATCGAAGCATTTCAAAATGTAAAACAGATTGCAAGTGCTGTTGAAAGATTTGGCAATCAAATCCCGCTTTTGGTGAATATGGTTGAAGGTGGTAAGACGCCAATGCTACCTGCGGTAGAACTCGAAACGATGGGATTTTCAGTCGTCATTTTTCCGGCCGGTTTGGTGCGCGCAATTGCCCATACGGCTGAACAATATTTTGCGTCTCTTAAAGAGATGGGGTCAACCCGGGATTATCAGAATAAGATGTTTAATTTTGAAGAATTAAATGAACTCCTCGGTACTGATCGCATGCTAAAGGCTGGCAAACAATATGGCGATGGAGGTGGCTGAAATGTCATCACTTGATCCTGTCATGCTGGCAGTATTGAAAGGTCGTCTGGAACAGATTGCTGATGAGATGGATGCAACTTTACCAGTCATACTAACGGATTTGGTATTTTTGCACCAGTCCCATCACAAAATGGTAGCTCCCTGCATTTTTTACTAGGCATTCTTCGTAATTGCTCTTGTCGATTGGGATAAAAATCCACTGAGGTATCGGGATACAAGTGTGGGAAGGCAATTTATGTCAACAAGCAAGAAAACAAATGTGCGGTTGGCATTTATCCCCCGCTTGAACCTAGGCCGGCACTCACCTAATCTAATTCCAGATTGAGAACAAGGGAAGACAGAATGGAACCGATCCGCATTGCCTATCAAAGCTATGTTGACGAAAGCCAAGCGGGAACTTATTGGAAAAATTTGCAAGCGTATTTTGATGATATTATCGATGAGGGAACCACGGTAGATATTAAAGGTATAACGCCCCCAGATGCATTTGCTCACTCCATATCCGAGATGCGCTGCGCGCGGGAAATGATAATTAATGCTATTACGGCGGAGCGGGAAGGTTATGATGCCTTTGCCGTTGGTCATTTTCAGGACGCCGGACTTTATGAAGCCAGGGCAACCCTGGATATCCCGGTTCACGGACTTGGAGAGGCCTCCATGCTCTACGCCTGCCAGCTGGGCCAACAAATTGGTATCGTCACAATTAATCCAAGGTATAAATCTTGGTTCCATCATCAGATTGGTAAATACGGCCTGCGTGAACGGGTGACTGGCGTTCATGCCATGAGCTTTCAGCCGGGTTCGATTTTGGCAGCCTTTGACAAGGAGGGTGGGCGTGAGGAGGTCGTAAAATTGTTCGCCGCGCAGGGAAAGCCATTGGTGGAACAGGGAGTTGATGTTCTGATCCCTGGCGGGGGAATTCCCATGCTGTTGTTCAGTGGTGTTCATAACCACAATGTTGATGGAGCCCCGGTGATCAATGGCATCTCCATCCTTGTGAAAATGACCGAGATGGCGGTAAAGTTAAAACGATTGACGGGCCTCTCGGTCAGTCGGACGAACGATTTTGCCATGCCAGAGACAGAACTCATCGAAGAGTTCATGACAAATCCGAAAGGGCTGTAGTTTGCCTTCGAGAAGACAAGGGTATGAAGGTATCGCAGTCTGCGTTCCGGTGACTGTTCCATATTCTCGCTATTCGATTAAGAGCGCTCACTGGTTTTGTGGCCGAGCATTAGCAGATCTAATTCGAGCTTCGAGCGTAAGTAAGCACGATATCGACGGCTATTGTATTTCAAGTTTCACGCTAGCTCCGGATACTGCCGTTGGCCTGACGCAACATTTAGGTGTCTCTCCACGTTGGCTCGACCATATCCCCATGGGTGGAGCTAGCGGTGTGATTGCACTGAGGAGAGCAGCGAGGGCGGTACAGGCGGGTGATGCTGAGATCGTTGCTTGTATCGGTGCTGATACCAATCATGTGGACACGTTTCGTCAAACCGTAGCGACCTTTAGTCAATTTGCTAACGACGCGGTCTATCCTTATGGCTCTGGAGGCCCCAATTCGAGTTTCGCGTTTCTAACCGACCATTACATGCGGGAGTTTGGCGCTCAACGGGAGGATTTTGGTAGGCTCTGTATAGCTCAGCGGGAGAATGCATTGCCTGTGCCCCACGCCATGATGAAACACCCATTGACCATGGAGCAATATCTTGAGGCCCGTGTCATTGCCGAGCCTCTGCGCTTGTTCGATTGTGTCATGCCCTGTGCCGGAGCGGAGGCGTATTTAGTCATGACAGTTGACCGAGCAAAATCCCTTGGCCTCACTTACGCAACCATTCTATCAACCATTGAGCGGCATAACGCTTTTCCTGATGATCCGATCCAGTATCGGGGCGGGTGGGCGATGGATATCGACGAGTTTTATGACGAAGCCGGTGTAGGTCCCGGAGATATTGATTTGGTGCAAGCTTATGACGATTATCCGGTGATTTGCTTCATGCAAATCGAGGATTTAGGATTTTGCGCTAAAGGAGAGGCACCAGCTTTTGTACGAAACCACGACCTCACAACCAACGGTGATTTTCCCTTTAATACATCCGGTGGTCAACTTTCCTCCGGCCAGGCAGGTGCTGGTGGCGGATATATAGGTGTTGTCGAGACACTTCGGCAATTTGCCGATCAAACACTCGGTAATGTAGTCGAGGATGCACGTCATGGCTTGGTCTCTTGCTTCGGTATGATCAACTATGATCGTGGCCTATGTACTTCAGCTGCCATGCTGAGAAGATGCACGTTGTGACCACCCGGCTGCCGCCTCCCAAAAGAAAGGATCCGGTAAAACGCACCCGGATGCCAACGTACCCCCCGGGGAACCGGTCCCGAGAGGCGCAGGGATTAGCAGCCATGGCAGCGAGTGGCCGATTTGCTCTTCAGACTTGCCAGGATTGTAGTAGCGTTCAATATCCACCCCGGCAGATTTGTCATAAATGCCTGAGAGGCGAACTTGAATGGCAGGACGTCTCCAACGGCGGCAAGCTACTGGCAGAGACTACCTTGCAGCATTCAAACGATTTGTTTTTCCGTGATCGCCTTCCCTGGCGGCTTGGTGTTGTTGGGGCTGATATCGGCCTTTCCATTGTTGCTCATTTGAGCGAAGATTGTATCCAAGGGGAGCGGATACGTTTGTCTCTAAATCTGGATAGAGCGGGAAATGCCGTAGTGACCGCCCGACCGGAAAATCCCACATCCAACGAAGAGGATGATCTACAATTGCGAGAAATGGCTTTTGACCCCAAAAACAGGCGCGTATTGATTGTGGATGGCAAAACCGTACTTGGCCTTGGCCTTGCCAAAGCTTTCGCGAATGCGGGTGCCCGAGATATTTTCGTCGGGCATGCCCAACCTTGGAAGGGAAGCCCCCATTTGGAGGAAGTCCAAAAGATAGATAAAGTAACGTTGTTTCCTCTAGATGTGACCGACACGGATTCTGTGGAAGAGTTGGCATCGATGATCGGTGATAAAGTCGAAATTATGGTCAATAATAGTTATCACCTGCGCATGGGAGGCGTACTTGGTCGTTTCGACATCAATACTGCCCACGATGAGATGGAGATACACTATCACGGCCTCTTGCGGTTGGCGGGTATGTTTGGTCCCGTCATGCGTTCCCGGGGTGCCGACGGCAATCATGGTGCAGCGGCCTGGGTTAATGTGTTTTCGGCCTACGCCTTGATAAATAATCCTACCCTCGCCACCTATTCAGCCTCACAAGCTGCTGCCCTATCGTTGTCCCAATGTCTGCGAACCGAACTCACCGGGGGCGGCGTGCGTGTGGTTAATGCCTTCATCGGCCCGATTGAAGATGAATGGCATCAACTGGTCCCACCGCCGAAGTTGGTTCCTGACACAGCGGCGGATCACATCGTGAAGGCCCTCCAAAAGGGAATGGAAGATATTCCCATAGGTGCGGTGGCTGAGGAAATCATTCAGCGTCTTGCGGATAATCCAAAGGAAATAGAACGCGCAATCAGGCTTTGAGGGTGCGAATAAGGAGGATCTTTAGCAGATGGCGAAAACTGACAACATAAATTCTGGCCTCCTTGCGAGTTTGCTCGGCGGCATAACCGGCGGCGGGATTACCGTCATCGACTTAACGATGACCCTCGATCAGCAGGTACCCACCATCGTGCTGCCGCCGGAATTAGGGCAGTCCTGGCCGTTTCGCATGGAGGAGATTTCCCGTTATGACTACAGGGGTCCTGCTACTTATTGGAACAATTTTTCCTGTGGTGAACATACGGGCACTCATTTTGATGCACCAATCCATTGGATTTCGGGAAAGGATCTGCCTGAAAATGCGACAGACACAATCTCTCCTGACATGTTTTTAGCACATGCATGTGTGGTCGATTGCTCGGCTAAAGCTGCCGAGGATCCCGATTATCTTCTTACTGTCGAAAACGTCGAGGAATGGGAAGAAAAGCATGGAAAGATTCCGCCTAGGTCCTGGCTTCTCATGCGGACTGACTGGTCCTTAAAACGTGATCCTGTAGCGTACCTTAACTTAGATGAAGAGGGTGCCCATACACCAGGGCCACATCAGGATTTAGTTCCTTGGTTGATCGACGAACGTGACGTGGTTGGCTTTGGATGTGAAGCAGTTGGTACGGATGCAGGTCAAGCTCAACATTTTACGATTCCTTTTCCCTGCCACCACCTGATGCATGGGAGGGGCCGCTTCGGACTTCCGGCCCTAACCAATCTTGACAAGCTCCCTTCGCAAGGCGCAATTTTAATAACACCCCCCCTCAAAATTCGTCAGGGATCTGGCAGTCCAATCCGGGCCTTGGCGCTGGTTGAAACATGAAAATCCTTACATGACTGGCAGTATTAAAGCATACGTGCCGTCCCCAGAAGTTGCCCAAGCCGGAACCACTAACTATGGTAGGCTTTTCACGGAAACTGCTAAACGTTGCCGTGGCAAGACAGCCCTTATCGAGGGTGATCGCAAGCTCAGCTACAGTGAACTCAATGGGCGTGTTAACAGGCTCGCTCATTTCATGCTCGAAAATGGGATCGTTCGGGGAGAGCGAGTTGCGCTTCTGGCACGTAATTGCATCCCCTTCGTTGAGATCGAACTGGCCTCAGCAAAAATTGGAGCGATCGCGGTAAACTTGAATTGGCGCTCCTCCCAGGAAGAACTTTTCCACTGCTTAGAGCTAACCCAACCAACATTAATCGTCACAACAATGGAGTTCGATGTCATATTGCGGGATTCGGGCGTTAATGTGGATCTGATAATAGGCCCTGACTATGAGGCAGCAATTTCCGGGTCCAAGGATGAAGAACCAACTATTTCTGTTCAGGCCGAAGATGGCATGGTGATCATTTTCACCAGCGGCACAACAGGACTGCCGAAAGGCGCTTTGATAAGCCACCGAGCAATAATTGCACGCACATTGATTTACGCCACTGAAACTGACGCTCCTAAAGACGATACCTTTGTTGCCTGGTCACCGCTTTTTCATATGGGAGCCAACGATTTTACTTTGGCGACATTACTCCGGGGAGGACAGGTTGTAATCTTGGATGGGTACCAGGCTGAACAAATAATCAATGTGATAGAAACATACCCGGTTCATTACTTGACGGTTATTCCTGGCATGATTGAGGATTTCATAGGCTACTTGAAACGCTTGGATGCCAAACCGAAACCGATCGGCCTTATCGGGGCTATGGCCGATCTGGTACCAAAGCCACTGCTCAAGGAAATCACTACCCTCCTTAACGCACCATATTTCAACACATTCGGCTCCACGGAAACGGGCAATCCTCCGGCGTCGGCAAATTTGGTGGCCATCGGTGAGGCTCCCAGCATTCTTTCAAAAAAACAAAACGACTTCTGTGAAATCAGGCTCGTCGATCCTGACGACAATGATGTGCCTGATGGTGAACCAGGTGAACTGGCTATACGTGGGCCCAGCCTCTTCTCTGGCTATTGGGCAAATGATAAAGCCAACAAGGAAGCGTTTCGAAATGGCTGGTTTCATATGGGCGACGTGTTCCGGCGCACCCCCGACGGTCTGTTGGATTTTGTCGACCGGGTAAAATACATGATTAAGTCAGGTGGCGAGAACATATATCCAGCAGAAATTGAACAGCATATTATGGCAGACGCTCGCATTATCGAGGTCGCGGTCGTCCGAAAACCCGATGAGAAATGGGGTGAGGTGCCGGTGGTCTTTGCCGCCCGCAATGATGAAACTCTCGCAAAGGATGAGGTGATTGACATGTGTCGGGGCCGTATCGCAAACTATAAATTGCCTAAGGAAATCCATTTTATCGAATTGGATGACCTCCCTCGCAGCACCTCAGGTAAAATCCAGCGCCATATTTTGGAAGATCGGCTAAAGTCTCTTTAGTGGACTTGGCTTTGGTTATTATTTGAAAAAACTTCTCGCCTAAAGGCGAAGTGCGTGTGTCCGCTGGAACGTCTACTCGGCGTTTATGGAACCGGGTGTTTTAAAGGCTCAAGTCTCCCGGCTTCCGGATGGTATGGCTTACTTCTGCATTGCCCGTACTGTGCGTAAGGCGGGCGTCGGATTTGGTATGCCATATCGTTTCCTTTCGATTGGCCTTGGCTGCGAGGTGCGTCATGCGAATGAATTTGTTTATTCTGATATAATCGATCTGGAGCGACCCGAGCATTTTCAGGAAATAGGTGTTAGTTGCAGAACCTGCGAACGCATGGATTGCACGCAGCGCGCTTCGCCGCCTGTTAACATGCCTTATCACTTGGGTGAGAACGTTCGTGCACATTCGCCATAGGTTGCAGCGTTGGATTAAGTTCTGAGTGTCTGTTTCAAGAAGCATGGAACACCTTCTACGATTCATCGTCTCACAGCCTAATCGAATAGCAACAATCGTGCACAGACTGACTCAATACCTGCGCGCGGCGTTAACTTCCTGAACATACTAAAATAGTTGTATTCATTTTATGTGGAAAAGTGTTAGTATATTTATCTGCTAAAGGGGAACCTTTTGACAATGAAAATTGAGGACGGACACCGAATGTATCGCAATCCGTACCCTAATTTGTAAGAACAACGGGAGATTAATATGAGACGCAGTAAATCTATGTTTTTCTCGGCTTTGGTTGGATTAGCGGTTATTTCACTCTCCGCAAATCCGGTTGTAGCTGAAGAGGTTAAGGGTGCAACCTTGTATGGCAATATGGCTACTGTCACACAAGATATGATGAATAGGGCTGGTGCAGACGCCAATAACTTTTTACACACTAACGGTAATTACGCTCAAACACGTTATTATCCGGCCAGTCAAATCAACACGTCAAATGTAAAAAATCTACGCCCGGCGTGGATTTTTCAAACGGAAATCGTTGAATCCCTGGAAACATCGCCGCTGGTGATCAATGGGGTGATGTATGTAACAACGTCATTTAACCACGTGTATGCGTTGGATGCTGCTACTGGTTCGCAAATTTGGCATTACAAGCACAAGATGGGGCCTATCACGACCTATTGCTGTGGACCTAATAACCGCGGAGTTGCGGCGTACGGGGACAAAGTGTTTATGGGGACACTAGATGCGCGCTTGATTGCCTTGAATGCCAAGACAGGAAAGAAGGTCTGGGATACGCAGATTGCAGATCCAGAACTTGGTTATTCGGAAACAATGGCTCCAACGGCTGTTAATGGCAAGATCTTGATTGGTACAAATGGCGGCGAATACGGTATTCGCGGCTTCGTAAAAGCCTACGATGCAAATTCCGGTAGGCTACTTTGGACCTTCCACACAACACCCGAGAAATCTCACGGCGTATGGGCAACACACGATGCAACGGGCCGAGATATGCTGAGAGATATCGCTGCTGAGAAGGCTGCCCTGAAAAAATTGGGTGATCCTTACAAGACCCTTGGTGGTGGTGTATGGCAAAACCCTGCAGTAGACTTAGACACCAACCGGATCTATTTCGTCGCTGGTAACCCGTCACCTGATTTAGACGGTTCCATTCGGCCAGGTGACAACCTTTACACTAATTCTTTGATTTCGGTTAATTTAGATACCGGCAAGTATGTGTGTCATTTTCAATATATTGCTCATGACGTTTGGGATTTGGACGCTGTAAGTCCTCCTATCCTTACACATGTCAAAGACAAGAACGGCAAAACTGTAAAGGGCGTATTACACGGCGGGAAAACTGGTCATGTCTATGTCCATAATGCAGATGACTGCAGTCTCATCCGTTTTTCAGAGGCGATGGTTCCACAAGAAAACATGTGGGTTCTTCCGACAAAAGACGGTAAGCGGATGCTGCCTGGTGCTAACGGTGGGGTTGAGTGGTCTCCGATGACCGTGGATGCCAACCTTGGTCTCGTTTATGCCATTAATCTTCATCAACCGATGACATACCACGTCGAAAGCACGCCATACCCTGGTGGTAAACTATGGCTTGGTGGCGCCTTCAAGGTTATCGCAGACGAAGAACAATGGGGTAATGTGACAGCTGTTGACTACAACACCGGTCAGATTAGGTGGAAGGCTAAAACCCAACAACCAATGATTGGGGGCATACTTGCTACGGCAGGTGGTCTGGCATTTGCGGGAGAAGGGAATGGCTTGTTTAAGGCCTATGACTCTGCAACCGGAAATGTGTTATGGCAATTCCAAGCTGGTGCCGGTGTTAACGCTCCACCTTCATCTTATACCGTTAACGGCAAACAGTATATTGTTGTGGGTGCCGGCGGAAACGTCCAACTGAATTACAAACGCGGAAATAATATTATTGCGTTTACTCTTGCCGATTAACACATAATAATCAAAATATTTTATATGGCGGTCCCTGCAAGGGGACCGCTTTTTTTTGTTTTTTTTAGGTATAATTCTTGGTACAGAGGAATATCTCAAGTGTCGGGTACGATGGTTCCCAAAAGATCAGTGTAGGTAATATGATTTTTTTCAAAGGAAATTAATTCAGATATGAAATTCACGTTTAAAAGACTAACCTGTGCTATTTTTTGGTTTTTAGTCTGGGTCATGATCACCCTTCCAGTCGTCCACGCCGATGAGTATGAGACCATTCGCGAAACCTTGGAAACTTGTGCAACCTGTCATGGCGAAAAGGGTCTTCCGAAAGAAGATAATATCCCTATCCTCGCTGGTCAGGAGCTTTATTACATTTATGTACAGCTAAAAGATATTAAGAAGGGATTGAGGAAAAGCGAGGTTATGGAACCATTTGTTGAGGAGCTGGATAAGACAACTCTAATGGCTCTAGCCAAATATTTTTCTGAAAAAAAGTGGCCCCGTATACAATTTGAAGGTAACCCTGATATTGTACGTAAAGGGGAAATAGCAGCTTCGGCTGGACAATGTGTAGCCTGCCATTTGGGGTCTTATACTGGTAACAGTCGCGTTCCAAGGCTGGCTGGGCAACAACCAAAGTATCTTAAAAAAACCCTGTTGGATTTTAAGCAAAAACTAAGAAAAAACTCACCAGCCAAAGGATCTCTCATGTCTTCCTTCAGTGACGCAGACATCGCGGCGTTAGCAGAATATTTGGGTAACATGTAGATAAATTAAAATTACAATTTTCAATTCAACTAAGGTTTGAGTAACTTGGCAATGGCATTATGACCAGATTGTCGTGCGACGGCGTAAGCTGTTTTGCCGTTTTTTGCCCGGAGATGCTGATCAGCTCTTTCTGCTAAAAGTAATTTAACTACGCCTAAATGTCCTCGTTCTGCGGCAATTGTTAGGGCAGTCCAACCGCGGTTATCACGTTTATTAACCTTAGCACCGTGGTCGAGAAGTACTCTTACGGTTTGTTCACCCTCACTCTCCGGTACATCGTTACTAAAACCTGCTGCCCACATTAGTACTGTAAGATCATTTCCGTACTGAGTATTGGGGTTTATTCCTTTGTCAAGAAGTCTGGTAACGATTTCCGTATCACCCCTGGCTGCTGCATAGACGATTGCCGATTTGCCAGTGTTATCGACTAATTCGAAGTTTCCACCTTTTCCAATAAGGAAGTCCATAAGTTTAAGGTCACCATTAAATGCTGAGGCAATAATAGGCGTGATGCCTTTTTTATTTGCAAGGTTAACATTTGCGCCATTTTCAACAAAAAGTTTTGCGATCTTCCTGCGATCTGCAGTTGCTGCCCTTAGGAGCGCAGAACTGCCAACCAGGTTTTGATGATCTATTTTAGATCCAAACTCTAGCAATGTTTTTACTGACTTAATTTTGTTAGCACGCGCGGCAATAAGTAGTGCCGTGTTACCAAAGCGGTCCCTTGCTTTTACTGAAGCACCAGCTTCCAAATATTGTTTCAGTTCCTTTACGTACCCTTTCTTGGCGGCCTCAAACAGGTGCTGACTTAGTTGGCGGAACTCGGCGCCAGGAGCCTTAGGAATTGGGGGTGTAAGTTGTTCTCCGTATACTGAAACCGAAAAGATAAGAGTAAAAACAGCTAAATTTAGTTTAGCCAGATTAACGAACCCAAATTTCTTTGTTAAGTTGATGGTCATCTCAATTCTAAATAATTTTAACACGGTAAACTAAATAAATATTAATTATGAATATTTATTTGCCCTAGGTCTTTGAAAAATGCCAGAAATTAAATACCTTAAATTTGTTCAAATTACCAATTATTGAAAATTCGTTGTATTTCTATTAATTCTAATTCCGACTATATAGTTGAATTTGACGTAACAATTACATTTTGTTTACCCTATGGGTCATTATGGGGGTAATGTTGTGAAAATTATAATTTTCTTTTCTTTTCTATTTGTTGCCTTGATGAATTTTGGCTCGGCTTACCCAAAAGGAACCAATTTGGTTTTTGTAAGTAATGAGAAAAGCAATACGATTACAGTGTTAGACACAAATCACCGAGTTATAAAAAATCTTAAGACTTGTCGTCGGCCACGTGGCATGCACTTTAGTGCAGATCGAACCCAATTCTACGTTGGATGTGCCGATGACTCTCAAATTTCTATTTATGACGTAGCCAGTCAAAAACTTGTGGGACGTATTCGGGGCGTTGAAGAACCAGAGACATTTGATCTTCATCCTAACGGCAGGCACCTTTATATCTCAAATGAAGAAGATGCAACGGCAACGGTGTTTGATGTAGAAACCAAAAAACAACTAGCGGAGTTTGAAACAGGTGAAGAACCTGAGGGCGTGCAGATTACTTCGGATGGAAAGTTAGTATTCGTCGCCTCAGAGGCGGCAGATCTTGTTCACGTTATAGATGTAAAGACTAGTAAATTGATAGCGGATATTCCAACCGATGTCCGTCCGCGGAGATTTGCTTTGACACCTGATGACCGGGAACTATGGGTTTCCGCTGAACTTTCAGGCATGGTTAATATAGTAGATGTTAAGACTCTAAAAGTTATTGCAGATATAGAGTTTCGGCCTACAGGATTTCGCCGCGAGCAGGTAACACCGGTAGATGTTCTGATTACCAAGGATGGACGGACTGCCTATGTTGCATTGGGACGGGCGAACCATGTTGCAGTAGTTGATGTTAAATCACGCAAAGTACGTGATTACATTCTTGTCGGAAAACGACCTTGGGGCTTGGCATTAACGAATGATGGAAAAATTCTCTATGTTGCCAATGGTCTTTCCGATGACATAACTGTTATCGAAACCGCTTCCGGTAGGACTATAAAATCTGTTCCAGTGGGCATGGTGCCCTACGCTATCCTAATCGACGACGAATGATAAGGTGATCCGTCTTATCAAATATCTGGTCAGCGCATTCATATTTTGTGCGTTGATATCGGCAACTGAAGCGAACTCTAAAAACTTTGTCTTTGCATATTTAATGGCTGAAGACGATCCTCGATATCTCACTAAACGACGGTATACCGGTCTTACCTTGAGGCAACAATATCCATCGATTTCCGGAGCTAAGGTAGCTATCCGCGAAAGCCGTATATTAAGTCGTTCGCTTGGCATCACATTTAAACTTATTGAAAAATCTCTACGAGTAGATGGGGACTATATATCTATTATTAAGTCACTAATTAACAATGGTGTTAAAGTCTTTCTCCTTGATATCCCCGCCCAAACCTTGCGCGTGATAACAAAAGAATTCAAGAAGGAGCCGGTTCTATTATTCAATATTCGAAATCGTGATAATGATCTTCGTAACAAAAATTGTTCTATTAACCTCTACCACTCAATTCCTAGTTATCGAATGCTCACAGACGCCTTGGCGCAGTACCTTGTGAAACGTGGTTGGAAGGACGTTTTGCTATTGCGTGGTCCGGAGAAGGACGATCATGCCTATGCAGACGCATTTGTTTCCTCTGCCCGTAGGCTCCGAGTAGACATAGTTGATGACCGAAACTTCACCCTTTCAAATGATCCCCGAGAACGCTCCAAGTCAAACGTTTCATTGTTAACGGGTGGTGTTGATTACGACGTTGTATTTGTAGCAGATAGTCAAGGTGAATTTAGTCGTTACGTTGCCTACCAGACTTACCTGCCTCGACCGATGGTCGGTGACGAAGGACTAACACCCGTAGCGTGGCACTGGACATGGGAACGTCACGGCGCACCGCAACTTAATCAAAGGTTCGCCCGTATCGAAAAGAACCGTCACATGAGAAGTGAAGATTGGGCTGCCTGGATCGGAATTAAATCTGTAATCGCCGCAATGCGAAAGACGCAATCGCAAGATATTAACGTTATACGACAATTTTTAATTGATGATGGCACTACTATCGATACCTATAAAGGAAACCCAAGCAGCTACAGGGCGTGGAGCAACCAATTGCGGCAGCCAATCCTATTGCATACCCACAATGCAGTAATCGCACGAGCACCTATTGATGGGTTTTTACACCAGATCAATAATTTAGACACTATGGGTTACGATCATGGAGAGTCAAAATGCCAAATAGAAAATTGAAATTTTATCCACCTCGAATGAAGTCAAAAGGTGTCGCAATTATTTTGATTTTTTGTGTAACCGTTTTATTGATACATGAGGCTTCCGGAAAAGGTAATTTGGCTCGTCGCGCGGAACGTCTTGAGGAACTTAAGATTAATGCTGAGAAAGGCTTCTCAATAAAAAAATACTTCTTAGAGACCGGAAAGTATTATCGTTGGCGTATCATATCGGACGGACGTGACGAATATAGCTTCGTTTTTCCAAAGTTGTCCCGGAACGTATGGATTGGCCAGGTCGTGATCGAGAAAAAAGAGGTGAAACCATTTGGTGGGATCTATTCCCTGGAATTTGATGAAGAAGGTGAGATTGATGTGTACTTTCTGCCTATTCGTCCAGGGAAGTATGATTTCTATGTGGAGAACTACCGTGAGAGCGGAATGCTAGGACAAATTATAGTGAAATAGATAAAATTCCAGGACCAATACTGTGCGTTCTAAAAAGATTATAAAAATTCTGACTTTTGTTTTTTTGATTTAGGTAAATATGGATTTCCAAATTCAATATTCCCTAGATGTTAATGACGTGAGCCATAGCTTTGGGCAAACAAAAGTAATTGATCAAATTTCATTCACTGTCGGTACAGGGGAATTTAAGGTTCTGCTAGGTCCTAACGGGGCTGGTAAAAGTACGCTGTTTTCCTTGATTACTCGTTTGTATAATACAAAAAAGGGTAGTATTTCGATTCAGGGAAATAGCCTAGATAAGAGCCCCTATCTTGCCCTTCGTCATGTAGGTGTGGTTTTCCAATTACCTACTTTAGATCTTGACCTAACTGTTCGACAGAACCTTCATTATCATGCCTCATTGCATGGATTAATGAGATCTGACGCTGGGGAACGCATGGCGATCGAGCTCGATAGACTGAATATGGCAGACCGAATTGATGAACGCGTGAGAAATCTAAACGGAGGTCACCGAAGGCGTGTGGAAATTGCCCGTGCATTATTACATTCACCTGATTTGCTGTTGCTTGACGAACCTACCGTAGGTTTGGATGTCCCAACAAGAAGCGATATTGTTGATCATGTTCACCAACTTTCGACAGAAGATGGTATAGCGGTACTTTGGGCTACACATCTAATTGATGAAGTCCGTGATACCGATACCGTAATTGTTTTACACGAAGGTTCCATAATGTCTGACGGCTCTTTGAAAGAGGTGCTGGAACAAACCCGTAGTAATGATATTGGAGAGGCTTTCGAGCGTCTAACGACGGGAATTTCCAAATGAGTTTGTCCCACTACTCCCTGTGTTTGACAGGTGTACTCGTTCGCGAAACGCTTCGCTTCATACATCAACGGGAAAGGTTTATTGCCGCACTCGTACGTCCCCTCGTTTGGTTGCTTATCTTTGCAGTGGGGTTTCGCTCAGCGTTGGGCGTATCAATTATTCCCCCTTACGAGACCTATATTCCCTATGAAGTTTATATTGTGCCAGGGCTTATAGGAATGGTTCAGCTTTTTAACGGTATGCAGAGCTCTCTCTCCATGGTTTATGATCGCGAAATGGGCAGTATGAGAACCTTACTGGTGAGCCCCCTTCCTCGTTGGTATTTACTTGTTTGCAAGCTTATAGCTGGAACTCTCGTCTCTGTATTACAGGTTTATGCCTTTTTGTTGATTGCTGCAGTGTTTGGCTTCATGACCCCGCTAATGGGTTATATTTGGTTACTACCTGCCTTACTCATTGTCGGATTGATGCTTGGTGCATTTGCAATGGTGTTGTCTTCCCTTATCAAGCAATTGGAAAATTTTGCCGGCATAATGAATTTTGTAATTTTTCCGATGTTATTCCTGTCCTCGGCCCTTTACCCATTGTGGAAAATACGCGAGAGTAGTTATCTCATTTACCAGATTTGCAGTTTAAACCCGTTTAACTATGCTGTTGAACTGATCAGATTTGCTTTATACTCGCAATTTAATTGGGAGGCATGCCTGTATACTTTGATTTCACTGATTTTCTTTTTGGGTGCTGCTATTTATGCCTATGATCCGGCACGGGGAATGGTTGGACGAAAATTGACTACTAGTGCTTAAAACGTTTATTTTCAATAAGATATAGTTTAACCGCCTATAATTATTGTTAGTCTATTTCATCAACTTTAGACAAAAAAAGATGTCTAAAGTTAGCGATAATGCCTATACGGGAGATAAGTTTTGCTTTCAAAGTAAATCTGGGGGTATTTTTTGTTTATGAAAGTTTTTCGGATAAGTGTGTCTATAGGGATATTAACCCTAATCATCGTTTCTCTGTCAGGTCTCCAAAATTCAATTGCCAAAGAGCCTCAGGTTACGGTGGGTGTGTTGAAGTTTGGGACGGTTAACTGGGAACTTAACGTAGTTAAACATCACAAGCTTGATTTTAAAGAAGGGTATAACCTGTTAGTTAAGGGGTTTGGCGGGAAGAATGCTACGACTGTCTCTCTGCAGGGTGGTGCGGTCGAGGCAATTGTAACCGACTGGATTTGGGTTTCCCGTCAACGCTTTGCCGGGCGCGACTATACATTTGTACCGCATTCTGTAGCCGTTGGCGGATTGGTAGCACATCCCAACGCCGGTATTAATTCTTTAAAGGATCTTCGTGGTAAAAAAGTTGGTATTGCCGGAGGACCTGTGGATAAGAGTTGGCTAATGCTAAGGGCTTACGCAAAGAAAACGATTGGTATAGATCTTAAAGAAATTGTTGAGCCAGTATTTGCCGCACCACCCCTCCTTAACAAGTTTATGCTCAAAGGAGAAATTCCGGTAGTATTGAATTTTTGGCACTATGGCGCTCGATTAAAAGCGGCAGGTATGAAAGAAATTGTGCGTGTCATTGATCTGCTGCCGGGGCTAGGTGTGAAACGGCGTCCGCCATTAATTGGTTGGGTATTTAGTGAGGTTTGGGCTAAGAGAGAACCAAAGAAAATTCAGGGTTTTCTCCGCAGTCTTCGGGCGGCAAAAACGATTCTTGAAAAATCTGATGCCGAATGGGAACGCATAAAACCCGTGACCAAGGCAAAGAATGAATCTACTTTCATAGCACTTCGTAACGCTTATCGCCTGGGCATTCCTCAGTCTTTCGGTGATGAGGATGTAGCTGCCGCTGAAACTTTATTCAAGGTGCTTGCTAAGTATGGAGGCAAGGACTTAGTGGGCAACTCTACCACGTTGACACCCGGCACCTTTTGGTCTGGTTTTCGCTACTAGTGGGTAGACTTTAGGGTGAAGGTAACCACAAAAATCAAAAACCGTTATTCGTTAAAAGTGATTTCCCTGATCCTGTTCTTATGTGTTTGGCAGATTGCCTCTATTTGGATCGACGTAGATGTTTTACCCTCACCCGCAAGGGTAGCTTCAAGTATTCATGAACATTTATTTGACGGGGACCTCTTATCAAGCGTGGCTATTACTTTAGCCCGGGTTGGCGTTAGTTTTTTTATAGCGATGGCATTTGGTATTGCGGTGGGGGTGTTAATGGGGCGCAATCGGAATTGGGATGCCGCCCTCGATGGCTTGTTGATCCTGAGTCTAAATTTACCGGCACTTGTCGTAATTATTTTATGTTACCTTTGGTTCGGGCTTGGTGAATTTGCGGCCGTTCTTGCTGTGTCTATTAATAAATTTCCCATTGTCGTAGTGAATATGCGTGAGGGAGCAAAAGCGGTGGATATGGATTTGTTGCAGGTGACCCAGGCATTTAAAGTTCCTCCATACCGGACGTTCTTTAAAGTTTATCTCCCGCAGCTGTATCCTTACTTACTTGCTTCTGCACGGTCTGGTTTGGCTCTCGTCTGGAAGATTGTACTTGTTGTTGAACTGCTCGGTCGAAGTGATGGGGTAGGATTTAAGTTGGGGGTATATTTCCAATTTTTTGATATCACCAGCATATTGGCGTACAGCTTTGCATTTATTTTGGTAGTGATGATTATTGAGTTGTTGGTGATAGCACCGCTAGATAGACGCTTGATGGAATGGCGATAATGAACGCGGTATCGGTTGAGATTTTAAAAAAAATATATAACAACGGCGTCTCTAATCAATCATCGGTGACGGCGTTAGAAAACTTTCGCCTAGAGATTAAAAGGGGTGAGTTCACGTGCATAGTAGGGCCGTCAGGTTGTGGAAAGACGACACTATTAAACTTAATTGGAGGGCTGGATAAAAAGTTTGAAGGTCTGATCAGTGTTAACGGTGTGTCACCGGAACGAGGTTCGGCGGTTGGGTATATGTTTCAATCACCTCGTCTTATGCCATGGCTAAATGTTGGAGAAAATGTCGGATTAGTGGTCGAAAAGGAGCCAAATAAGGATAAAAAGATAAAGGAATTACTCTCTGAAATGGAGTTAGATAAATTTATTCATGCCTACCCAAAAAGCCTATCCGGAGGCATGCGTCGCCGGGCCGCCCTTGCCAGGGCATTCATAACCGAGCCTGAGCTTTTACTTCTGGATGAACCTTTCTTGTCACTTGATGTGCCGGTTGCAAATCGATTACGTAAAATGCTTCTTAATCTCTGCAAGCGCCGTTCGGCAACTGCGATTTTTGTTACGCATGATTTGCGTGAGGCTATATATTTAGGTGATCGTCTGGTCTTTATGTCGGGAACTCCAGGACGTGTTGTTCTAGACTTATTAGTAGACTTACCCAGCCAACGCCTACCAGAAGATCCCGATGTTGAAAGATTTAGACATAATCTCTTGGAACAGCATCCGAGGTTACTTGCGGGACTAATTGAAGATACTGAAAGTGTCGGGAATACTTAAAATTTTTTGATAGAAATAAAGTGCGATTGTTTATACTTAGTCTTCTAATTGGTCCCACTAAATTGTCATGAGGTCTTCCCCTATAACAAGGGCACCAGAATAATCATGTCCGATAATTTCCATTAGTTCAGACGGCTCGGAATGGGATACCATGTGAGTGGTGGCCAGTATCTTAGGATCTGCATCTTTTGCTATTAATCCTAATTTTTCTGGAAATGTGTGGTATCTGGCCATGGCTTCGATCCTATGTTCAGCACTTTTCCAACCACCACCTGGTACAAATGGTACCTTAGCAGAATGCATACATTCGTGAACTAAAAGGTCGACGTTATAGGCATTTTTAATAATATTTTCACAAGGTCGAGTATCACCCGAAATAACAATGCTTCGATCTTGGGTGTCAAAACGGTATCCAAAGGCAGGGTCCACTGGTGGATGTTCAACATGAAATGCCCTGGTTTTTAGCCCGTCTATCTCCATTTCCATTTCCTCGCCAATCTCATGGACGATTACCTCGGGAAGGGGCCTTTTTGTTCCTTGATGCTCAACACGGATTTTCAGGTCATATTCATGAACGGCTAGCATGTTTTCAATTATCTTCTTTTGACGAATTGGACCGTAGATGTGTAAAGGTTTATCAGCTCCCATTATCCAGCGTGTAATTATAAAATGGTCTAGGTCAATATAGTGATCCGAATGGTGGTGGGTTATTAGTACGTTATTAATTTGAGGTGGACTGACATTTCCTTGAACGAGTTGGTTCACTGTTCCCGATCCACAGTCGACCAGGACGTTAACATTTCCTGCTTTAATTAATTGAGCAGGGCCACGCCGTTTTGGGTTGGGAGTTGGTACTCCGGTTCCTAACAGTGTTATTTGCATTTTTATAATACCTCTATTCTTGAGATTGGAATGCACTTTGGTCATTATTCAGGGTAAGGCGATTAGCATCCATGATTTATTAGCCACGAAGGTTTTGTATGTTTTTAAGTCAGCTACCTTCCTTTCCAACTTTCCAGATAATGCTTTTGTAGTACCAAACTTGACATGCATAGATGTATTCATTCTTATCACTTATATTGAAGAGGTGTACCTTTATGGCATTCCCGTGGCGCTGGCCCGATGGTGAGGGGTGTTAGGGTTATAGCCGTTGTAGATCCTGAACAGGAATTTAGAATTCCAGACCTCCAAGAATAGGCTAGCTAATCTGGTCACATTGTTAAAAACGAAAAAGGTTTTGTATTGTCAAAAATAATTTCCCAACAACTGAAAGATCCTCTCAGCATGTTTGATGTTTCTGGGCAAACGGCTGTTGTCACAGGTGCATCTGGAGCATTTGGGCGTGGAATATCCATAACTCTTGGTGCTCTTGGGGCAAACGTGATGTTAGCGTCAGGTAGTGAGGAAGAGCTTAACGGCGTTGCCGAAGAAATACGCGAAGTTGGCGGGCAGGCGGAAACAATTGTCCGACGACCGGATAGTCTCGAAGATGCGGAGGCAATACGAGATGCTGCACTGAAGAAATTTGGTTCAATTAAAATGTTAGCCATTGGCTCGGGCTATAATAAGGCGGGTTTTATCCATGAAATGGACTACCAAGATTGGCAGGATGTGATGGATGCCAACGTTAGGGGAGCCTGGTTCATGGCCAAAGCTATTGGTTCCTATTGGATCAAAAATGACGTGCGAGGGAAGGTGGTATTGATGTCATCTGTCAGAGGGCGGCATGGAAATATTTCTGGCTATAGCGGGTATTGTGCGTCGAAAGGTGCGACTGACTCCCTTACACGCGTTTTGGCAACAGAATGGGCTAAATATGGTATTACTGTAAATGCAATAGCCCCTACAGTGTTTAGATCAAAGTTGACCGGGTGGATGTATGGAGACGATGAATTGGGCCAGGCTACTAAAGCGCGTTCTCTCTCCCGTATACCACTTGGTAGGCTGGGGGAGGTCGAAGACTTAACGGGGATCGCCCTTTATTTATTGTCACCAGCCTCTGATTTCTGCACTGGCCAAGTTATGTATGTGGATGGCGGATATACTGCAGGGTAAAGTTTTTGTCTAAATCAAAAATCGCGGTGATCGGCGCTGGTCTCATGGGCCATGGTATTGCATACATTTTTACGACTGCCGGAAACCGTGTCTCCATTTATGACCCCGACAAATTAGTACTTTCTTCAGTTGTTGGCCGGATTTCTGAAATATTTGAATTATTGGGACAACCGCCCGAGGAGTTAGATAATATCTATATCTTTGAAAATATGGAGAACGCTATTGAACAGGCTGAAGTAGTTATAGAAGTAATTCCTGAGAAACTGGAATTAAAAAAGGCACTTTTCGAGCAGTTAATTTTGAACACACCTCAAGAAACAATCTTGGCTACTAACACTTCTGGAATACCAATTGAACAAATAGCTAAGGATACAAAGGAACCGCAACGAATTTTGGGCACTCATTTTTGGAATCCGCCTCACCTGGTTCCTTTGGTAGAGGTTATCCAAAGTCATTTCACCGACCCTAAGATCATCGAAAGGATGTTAGTATTATTAACGTCCGTAGGTAAAACCGCGGTTCCGTTAAAAAAGATATTCCCGGTTTCATTGGTAACAGATTACAACATGCCCTAAAATGAGAGGCTATAAGTTTGCTCGAGAACGGTATTTGTGATGCAGAAACGGTCGATCTGGTTGTGAAAGAAGGGTTCGGTATGCGATTGTCCGTGATGGGGCTATTAGAAAATTCCGATCTAGTGGGATTAGACCTAACACTAAATATACACAAATTTCTTCTTTCGGATTTAGATAGGTCAACCGAGCCTCAGAAATTACTTAAAAATAAAGTACAAGCAGGAGAATTAAGAATGTCAGTTGGACAAGGGTTTAGAAGTTGGACCCCCGAGAAAGCCAAAGAAGCCAAGATGAGAATGTGGCAATATTTGGTAAAGGCAGAAAAAGAGCGACGTGATAAACAGAATTATTAAGGTTACTAATTCTGTTTAAACCCCTAATAGAGAAACGAGTGCTAATCTGAAACTGGTGGCTTAATTAAAATTCGACTGTGGAATATGGCAATACCAATAGTAATTAAAGATACTCACTTAAATTAGCTAATGAATGAGTCTAGATGACTATCTTCAAACGATTTATTAGACCAGCTTTGTTTAGTTTAGAAGCTGAAAAATCTCACAATCTCGTTATACGTTTGTTAAAATCTAATTTAGTGCCGGCTGTCAAAGCAATTGATGATCCTATATTAAGTTCGGTTGTTTTTGGACGTCAATTCCATAACCCTATAGGCCTGGCTGCCGGTTTTGATAAAAACGCCGCAGCTATATCCAATTTATATCGATTAGGATTTGGTTTCATCGAGGTCGGAACTGTAACCCCTAGACCCCAGTCCGGTAATCCAAAACCTCGACTATTTCGATTGTCTGAAGATGACGCAATTATTAATAGTTTAGGATTTAACAGTGAAGGATTGGAAGTATTTAGAACGCGTTTAAAAATCTATAAGGGAAATAGCATCAATTCAATCGTTGGTGCTAACATCGGGAAGAACAAGGACACCATCGATGCCGCCTCAGACTATGTTACAGGTGTTCGGTTGGTTGCCGAGTTTGCGGATTATATAGTGGTAAATATTTCATCGCCAAATACTCCTGGTCTCAGGGATTTGCAAAAAAAGAGTAACTTACAGCATCTTCTGGGGGCTGTTCTTGAGGAAAGGGCTAAAGCTATACGTCAGCCTCCAATTGTTCTAAAATTTTCTCCTGATTTGGATGACCAGGAGGTAAAAGAGATTGCTGAGACTGCGTCTCAATTCAATATCAACGGTCTAATAGCCACGAATACGACAATCGAAAGACGGGGTTCACTCAAAAGTCTAAATAAAGAGATGGAAGGTGGCCTCTCTGGGCGACCATTAATGGATTCTGCCACAGCGGTACTTCGATTACTATATCGTTATACCGGGGGACAAATCCCAATCATTGGAGGTGGGGGGGTATTTAGTGGCGAAGATGCATATTGCAAGATACGTTCTGGGGCTAGTTTGGTGCAGATATATACGGCTTTTATCTATAAAGGACCCTACGCTGCAATAGAAATTAATTCAGCACTTAGTTCCTTACTAAAAAAAGATGGTTTCCAGAATATCAGCGGCGCAGTGGGCGTTGATGTGCCCTTGTAAGGCTAAATTACGGAATAAATTGTTCCTTCAGAATTCTTTCTTCTAGATTATGCTCTGGATCAAACAATAGTGACGAAAACATTGATGTTTCTTCTTTTATCTCAACGCTGATGACTTCGCGGATTTCGGTAAAATCGGCAACGGCACTTACGGGCCGAAGTTTGAAATCTATCATTTCGAAGGTGACCACCGAATCTCGAGGTAGAAGAGCTCCCCGCCACTGCCGAGGTCGATAAGCACTGATAGGTGTGAGAGCCAAAAGTTCCGCACCTAGAGGAATGATGGGGCCATGCGCCGATAAATTGTATGCCGTGCTGCCAGCAGGGGTAGATACCATCACACCATCGCAAATAAGTTCTTCCAACCTTACAATTCCATCCACCAATATTCTTACTTTTGCTGCTTGATGGGTTTCCCGCAGTAATGAGACTTCATTGATTGCCAAGGCAGTATAGGCATCCCCTTTTGATGAGTTTGCCGTCATTGTTAATGGTCTTAGTTCGATTTTCTCGGAAACTTCTAAACGTTCAATCAATCCTGTTGTCTTATACTCATTCATTAAAAAACCGACCGTACCCAAATTCATTCCATAAATGGGTACTTTCTTTTCCATAAATTTGTGCATGGTTGACAACATAAAACCGTCACCACCAAGAGCAACTACTACATCAGCCTCCTCTGGGGGGGCGGTTTTGCAGTTTTCTCTCAGCAAATTTGCCGCTTCACTAGCGTTGGTGTGAGTGTCGGCTACGATAGTGACATTATTGAATCTCATTATATTTGAAACACCGATAATTTACTGAGCGGACAAATTATACACTTCTGCTGCTTTACAGCCACAATTGAATGCGACGGTTATAACCAATCTACATAAATTAGGCCGATGCCTCCCGTAAGGTTTTATCCTCCGGTGACACTCATATGGCGGTCAACGGCTGGGTTTGTTTGTGTGCGATCGATGATGAAATCATGTCCCTTTGGTTTTCGTCCAATTGCCTCATCAATTGCATCCATTATTGTTTTATCCGTTGGATCCTGTCGGAGTGGTGTTTTTAAATCGGCCCAGTCATCCTGACCCAGGCACATGTATAGTTTTCCTGTACATGTCAATCGTACTCTATTGCAATCTTCACAGAAATTATGACTAAGGGGAGTGATAAATCCAATTTTTTTACCAGTTTCCCTGACACTTACGTACCTCGCTGGGCCACCAGATTTATAACCGATTTCATCTAGTGTCCACGATTTTTCCAAACTCTCACGCACCACATTTAACGGTAGGTATTGGTCCATTCGATCCTGATCAATTTCTCCCATCGGCATTGTTTCTATAAATGTGAGATCGAAATCTTGCTCCCCACACCAGGCAATCATTTGATCAAATTCATTTTCATTAAAGCCCCTGAGTGCAACAGCATTAATCTTTATTTCAAGTCCTACTTTCCTCGCTACGTCTAAACCTTCAAGTACATCGGAGAGTTTTCCCCATCTGGTAACAGAAGCAAACTTATCTTCTTTTAATGAGTCTAAAGAGACGTTGACCCGCCTGACACCGCAATCTATTAATTCACTAGCATATTTGCCTAAAAGGCTGCCATTTGTAGTCAGTGTTAGTTCTTTCAAGTCACCAGTATTTAGGTTCTTTCCCAAATTTCTGATTAACGTCATGACATCGCGTCGAACTAAAGGTTCACCGCCGGTTAATCTAAGTTTATTAACACCGCGCTGAATGAAAGCGTTACATATACGCTCCAATTCTTCGAGAGTTAATAAATCGTTCTTTGGGAGGAAGGTCATATTTTCTGACATACAGTATACGCAACGGTAGTTACATCGGTCAGTAACCGAAACCCGTAGATATGATACGTTCCGACCATAGGGGTCTACTAAAGCGTTCATTCTCTATCCCATTCGAAAAGTCGTTAGGCAGGGATATGCATAACGATAAGCAATAAATAGGCCTATTTATTGCGTTTGTCACGCACTCTGGCATCTCAAATAGATATAATTATAAAAATTTACCGATTCTATGGCGAGAGAATGTCTAGGCCACAGTAAGGAATATAAGCATAACAAGCGACGCTTTACGCAACATTAGAAAGAAATGTTATAAAAAATTTGGGCTCTGGAAGGGTTAAGCAGCTTTTAGATTTTCGTCTGGTTTAACTTCTGACAAGAATAGATGCAGGGATTTGGTTAAATCATTGGTTTCCGACCGAGCGGTAATATACAAATTAACCGTTTGATCCAGGTCCTGCGAATTCTCTGCTTCAAGAATTATCTTATTGAGGTATCTGCATTGCTCGACAACCGTATTGAAGTAATCTGATTTGTGCATTTTCTCATGATACCCCTTTGTTAGAATTGGACGTTACACCGTAATAGGTTACGACTATATTAATAATGTTATTATAACCGTGAGGTTGAAATTCGAGATTAAATGAGAAGGGTGCCGCATCCAATATTCTAGGAGCTTAAATTGGTCCTTTCATTATTGAATAGTATTTACAATGTTTAAATTAATGCATTGATCGAGTGTTTTAAATTTTAAGAAATAAAGTAAATGTTCTATGAGTAGCGAAAAAGAGTTTGAGTTAGCTCCCGACCCAGGTAATCAAAATCTAACCAAACGGGTAGAGGGGGTTGATCATGATGGGGCGACAGTGACAACTTCCGTTACTGTAGAGCGCCCCCTTACTTTATTCCTAAACAGTCGCGAAATCGTTACGATGATGACTATTAGCGATTATCCAGAATATTTAGCTGTGGGTTATCTCGTAAATCAAAATATGCTTCTTCCAGGTGATGAGGTAGTTTCTATTGAATATGATGATGATCTTGAGGTGGTAGTTGTTAGAACAAATGTGGAAACAGACTTTGAGGATAAACTTCAAAAAAAGACTTTAACGTCAGGATGTGCTCAAGGGACAATTTTCGGCGATTTAATGGAAACTTTTGAACACGTAAAATTCGACACGGAAATCGAAATTCGAACGTCTAACCTCTACAAGTTATTGAAAAAGATAAATACTGCGCCAAGTCTTTATTTAGAAGCAGGGGCAATCCATGGTTGCGTGTTGTGTTCGGGAGACCGTCCAATCATCTATATGGAAGACGTCGGTCGTCATAATGCTGTCGATAAGATTGCGGGATATATGTATTTAAATAAAATCGGTGCTGACGATAAGATATTTTACACGACGGGTCGATTGACAAGTGAAATGGTTATTAAGACTGTTCAAATGAATATACCGATACTCATTTCCCGATCAGGTTTTACGGCTTGGGGAGTTGATTTAGCGAGACAGGCAAATCTCACATTGATTGGCAGGGCGAAGGGAAAGCGTTTCCTAGCCCTTTCAGGGCAACATCGTATTGTTTACGACCATGATTTATTAGATGACGGCGGCGAGGCTGAAGAAATAAATAAAAAGGGTGCAAAGATATAGTGGAGCTTATTGGGGGTGTTATATTAGCGGGAGGGCAGTCAATGCGTATGGGTGGTGGGGATAAATGTCTAAAAATGCTTGGTGGCAAAACATTAATCTCGAGAATTATTGAGCGGGTTAGCCCTCAAATTTCAACTTTAATCCTAAACGCAAACGGAAATCCAAATAGATTTTCGGATTATAATCTACCCGTTGTGCCTGACGTCATTGGGGACTACGCCGGTCCTCTAGCCGGAATATTAACCGGTATGGAATGGATGCGTAAGTATCGCCCAGAAATACAATGGTTGGCTTCATTCCCAGGCGACGCACCATTTATTCCTCTGGATTTTGTTATTAAATGTTTGAAAGCGACAAAAGGTATAGATGTAGAAATAATTTGCGCGAAATCGGCAGGTCGGGCTCATCCGGTATGTGCTCTGTGGAGTGTTAAATTAGCGGACGGACTTCGTTCGGCGATGAAAAATGACCAAATAAGAAAAATAGATAAATGGAGTTCCAATTACTCAGTGTATCATGAAGAATTTTCAGTCAAACCAATTGATCCTTTTTTTAATATTAATTCGGAACAAGATCTATTAGTCGCTGAAGCCCTGGATAAGGACGGGATTAACCCTTCCGAATAGTAGCATAGTGGCTTGCATTTTTTAATTCTTTTACGGCTCCACCCTCAGCTATAATCTGAAAGGCATCACTCGGCTTATCGATTATTAACCCTGAAAGTACACTAACCCCTAATTCAAATAATTTTGGACAAAGGGGTGTGCCTGGTCCAATAATTGCTGTCGCACATTTGTCGGCATAAGACACCATTTTCTCGGCGGTTCCGTTAACAAACGTGGATGCCGTAATAATAGCGTAGCGGCTTGACTCTAGAATCTCTTTGGCCTTTGTTTCTGGATATTCGCCTTTTCGAGGATCTTTCTCGATAACCTTTAATAACGAATAGCGCCTCTCCAATCCAGGAAACCGACCTACCACAGCGACACTTTGATCTACCGTACCGAACGCATCCAATCCATTATCGTCGCATTTGGCATCAAGGTCATATCGATTGTACGACGCATTAATGGCCGCCATTCCAATAGCGACTTCCATGGGATTTGGATTTTTGATTAAATTAGCCAGGCACCTTAAATCCATACTGGCTAATTGACCAGCTGCAGTAATTGGTTGGCAACCTGGAGAATTGCGTTGGGGTGTTTGTGCAAGGCCGCAACCATGCTTTCCTTCAACCATTGTCCAGTTAATACCGACCATGATACGCTTGACAATGCCATGGGGTACACCATTCAGAAGTGTGTTCTGTAGGGTTGTCAATTATCCTCCTGAAGGCCGTTGACAATCACACAAGAAATACTGTTGTTTGTATTACAATACCTATGCACTACTCATCTTAGCAATTATTATGACCATAAAAAACAAATCTGAACCACGGTTACGAGTTCTTGTAGGCCAGGCAACCGCACTTGGCCCCGGTAAGGCAAATTTGCTTGAAGCTATCAATGCAACAGGTTCCATATCCGCTGCTTCCCGTCAAATGGGGATGTCATACCGTAGAGCCTGGAATTTAGTTTCTTCAATGAACCGTGATTTTGTTGGCACCATTATAGAAACTAAACCCGGTGGTAAAGGTGGCGGTGGTGCTTCGGTGACGGAGTTAGGTAAGGAAGTTATACAACGCTACAGAGACATTGAAGACCGTGCACTAGCGAGTGTTGAAAACCAAGTATCAGAGTTTGGTTCGTTATTAAACAAAAAAGCCGAAAATTAAATTCCGTTAGGAAACATGTTTTTCAAGTTTTGCCGCTGCAAATTTAAGCTCTGGTATTTTTCCAGTCGGATCTAGCGCAGGATTAGTCAGTATATTTGCCGCAGCATCGGGATAACAAAATGGCATAAATATAAGGCCTTCGGGTACGGAAGGCTCACATCTCACGGTTAGACTAATGTTTCCACGCCGTGTAGAAATACTGACCATTTCTCCCGGTTGAACTCCGTATTTTTCCATATCTTTAGCACAAATATGAACTGCGGGTTCTGGTTCAATTTCGTTTAAATTAGCAGCACGACGGGTCATTGCACCTGTATGCCAATGCTCTAGTAAACGACCCGTTGTTAGTATAAATGGATATTCTTGGTCCGGTATTTCATCGGCAGGTAGAATTTCTGCTGGAACCAATCTCCCGCGGCCCGACTTTGTCGGAAATCCATCCGAAAATATAATGTCGTGACCCGGTGTCGTTTCATCATCACATGGATATGTAACAGCGTCTTCTTTTTCCAATCTCTCCCAAGGAATATGCTTCATGGACGGCATGCAACCCCTCATTTCTTCATGGATTTGCTCCGGCCCCGAATAATTCCAATCTAATCCCATTCGCCTACCAATTTCCTGTATTATCCACCAGTCTTGGCGAGCATCTCCAGGCATATCCAAAGCCTTTCGGCCAAGTTGTACGCGTCTATCCGTATTCGTGACTGTTCCATCCTTCTCAGGCCAAGCAGAGGCAGGTAAAATGACGTCCGCGAACGAAGCTGTCTCCGTCAAAAATATATCCTGAACGACTAAATGCGATAGTTTTGCCAATGCTTCACGAGTATGATGCGAATCAGGATCTGACATAGCTGGATTTTCGCCCATCACATACATACCAGTAATTTTCTTTTCGGAGACTGCATTAATTATTTCTACAACTGTTAGACCTTTCTTTGGATTAAGCTTTGTCCCCCAAAAATCTTCGAAGTCATTCTGAGCCTCCGTATCCTCAACTAAACGGTAATCGGGATACATCATCGGTATAAGGCCGGCATCGGAGGCCCCCTGAACATTATTTTGGCCTCGTAGCGGATGGAGGCCAGCCCCGCGGCGCCCAATGTGGCCGCATATCAATGCGAGAGAGATGAGGCATCTAGCGTTGTCTGTTCCATGAGTAGACTGGGCGATGCCCATTCCCCAAAAGATCATCGCCGCACGAGCTCGGGAAATTTTTCGGGCTACAGTCCTTAATTCTTCAGCGTTAATCCCACAAAGAGGAGACATGTTATCTGGTGTGAATGATTTAATATGTTCAGATAAAGCCTGGAAACCTTCTGTCTGTGCCTCAACATACTGTTTGTCGAACAATTCTTCCTCAATAATTACATTCAACAATGCGTTCAAAAGTGCTACATCACTTCCAGGCGTAAATTGAAGATAGTGGCTCGCATAGTTTTCCAGCCCATTTCGGCGTGGATCGATGACAATTAATTCGGCTCCATTTTTAGCAGCATTCTTTATAAAGCTTGCAGCAACAGGATGATTTGAGGTTGGGTTTGCTCCGATGACAACTATCACATCGGAGTCGAGGCAATTTATAACAGGTGCCGTGACGGCAGCCGATCCAATGGTCTCTAGTAGCGCTGCGACTGAGGATGCATGGCATAAACGCGTGCAATGATCTACGTTGTTAGTTTTGAAGCCAGTTCGGATCAGCTTTTGGAATAGGTAAGCTTCTTCGTTTGAGCCCTTTGCCGATCCAAAACCTGCTAGTGCGTTTGAACCTGTTGACGCTTGAATGGTTCTGAATCCTTTAGCAGTAAAGTCAAGGGCCTCTTCCCAAGTGGCTTCCCGAAAGTGTTTTAAAGGATTATCTGGATCTACGTCGATTTCTGGGGTTTTTTTAATTCCTTCTATTCTAATTAACGGGACGGTAAGGCGTTGCTTATGGCTGACATAGTCCATCCCAAATCGTCCCTTAACGCAAAGTCGAGCATGATTGGCGGGGCCGTCTTTACCCTCTACTTTAGTAATTTTGTTGTCTTTTACATAAAGTTCTACCTGACATCCCACTCCGCAATAAGGGCAAACACTGTCCACTTTTTTGTCGGCGTCCAGATGTCCATTATTTTGAAGAACGGAGGCCGGAAGCAGAGCGTTTGTGGGGCAAGCTTGAACACATTCGCCACAAGCAACACATGTGCTTTCGCCCATGGGGTCGCTAATATCAAAAACTATGGTACTGCTCGCACCACGCCCCGACATCCCAATAACGTCATTCCCTTGAACTTCCCTGCAGGCTTGGATGCATAATTGGCAATGGATGCATTTATTCAGGTCAACGGAAATTGCGGGATGACTTTGGTCTTTTTCAATTACGTTTCTCCCTGGTAAACGGCTTTCTCGGATATTCATTTCCATCAACCAGCGCTTGAATTCTCCTTCTGGGTTGGATTGATCGGCAAGGAGGAGTTCCATAACCATATTTCGACTTTTTTGTGCGCGGTCTGAGGCTGTATGAACGACCATTCCAGATTCTGGTCGGCGAATGCAAGACGCAGATAAAGCTTTTTCTCCCTCTACCTCAACGACACAAGCTCGACAGTTTCCGTCTCCACGGTAATCTGTAGCATTGCGATAGCAGAGGTGAGGAATTTCAGTCCCTTGACGATTACTGATTTGCCAAATGGTCTCGTTGGATTGGGCGTCGACTTCCTTACCATCAAGAGTGAAAGTTATTGCATTACTCATTTAAATTCGCCTTTAAAGTGTTTTAGTCCTGAAGCGATTGGATTTGGTGCGGCTTGTCCCAATCCACAAATAGAGGCGTCGTGCATGACATTACTGAGATCATCGATAAGATTATGATCCAGGTTTCCTTTCTGGATTAATTCGATCATTTTGTCACATCCTAATCTACAGGGAGTGCATTGTCCGCAACTCTCATCTGCAAAAAACTTAATCAAATTTAGAGCAACGTCGGGAATTTGGTCGTGATTGGAGAAAATAACAACTGCCGCTGACCCAACGAAACAACCATGCTCTTCAAGGGTTCCAAAATCTAGAGGTAATTCGGCCATACTAGAAGGCAAAATTCCACCGGATGCTCCACCGGGAAGGTACGCTTTAAAGTCATGACCAGTAGTCATGCCACCGCAGTAATCATTAATTAGTTCTATTGCGGTCACTCCGGAAGGGGCAAGGACAATTCCTGGTTTATTTATTCGCCCAGACACTGAATAAAATCTTGGACATCCTTCCCCGATGTACCAATCAGGTCCTTTTCTTAAAATTTCACAAACCCAATAGAGTGTTTCAACATTATTGATGAGTGTTGGTTTACCAAACAACCCTTGTTCAGCCGGATAGGGGGGACGGTTTCTTGGCAAGCCTCTTTTACCCTCAATGCTCTCTAGTAATGCACTCTCCTCGCCACAAATATAAGCACCGGCACCCCTTCTAAGATGAATGACGACACCATTGGTTAATTTGGCCTTTTCCAATGCTGCTATTTCCTTCAGTAAGATTTGACGGACTTCGGGATATTCATCCCGGAGGTATATATATGCATCTTCCGCTTCAACAACCCATGCCGCAATGAGCATCCCTTCTAAGATCTTATGAGGAGACGATCCAAAGCAGAGCCTATCTTTAAACGTTCCTGGCTCACCTTCATCGGCATTAACTACAATTGCGCGCGGCTTTGTTTTTCCTTCCAAAAACTTCCATTTTCTAAATACAGGAAACCCGGCGCCACCCATCCCTCTAAGTCCAGATTTTTCTAACTGATCCAGTACTTTTTCTCGGGGTAATAAGTTTTCCTTACATTCTCTGAGCTTCTCATAACCCCCTAATGAGCGGTAGGTATTGAGATTTTCGTAAGTCGGCATGACAGGAGTAATTTCACCCATAGTAATTGCACGCTTGACCTTTTTTGCATTACTTAAAGGAACTTGACGCTGGCCTACGACGGCAACAGGGGCAGAGTTACAAGCGCCTACGCATGGGGCGTGAACAACATTAAAGTCCGTATTCTCTTGTTTTGACAGTTCTCGAAACAAATTTGTTGCCCCAGACATTTCACATGCAATTCCATCACAAATTCTCACAGTCAACTTTGGAAGCGGCTGATCTTCCTCTTTAATGACTTTAAAATGATGATAAAACGATGCGACCTCATAAACCTCCGCCTGAGACAAGGACATTTTTTGGGCCAAGGCGGCCAAAAGAGAGGCGGGTAATTGATTGTGGCGGTCTTGGATAATATGCAAATTCTCTATAAGAAACTCGCGTTCCATAGAATGACCACCCAATAACTTTTGGATTTCTTCAATGGCCTTCGGCAAAACAAATCTCCCCTTCGGAAAACCAGTCTTGTTCTTTTTGTTCTTTTGTTTGGGGGCTTTGTTGCTAGTTTCAAATGGTGTGTGCATATGGGGTCCGTATACATTAAGAGCCTGTTAAAAGAGGCACTGTTCGGTAAGGTGGCAATCTATAGCCATTATATTATGATTACCATATTCAATTGTTCAGTTTTGACCAGTTAGGTAAATACTTAATTTTGTTTATTCAAAAAGAGATTTGTCATGTCGAATAAAATTCAATTGCGAGTAGCAGAATTAATGTGTTCAAGGCTTTGCCACGATCTAATTAGCCCTATTAGCGCCATCAACAACGGCATTGAATTAATGAATGAGAATGATGAAGGAATAATTGATAGTTCTATAGAATTGCTAGGAACAAGTGCTAAACAGGCGCTTGATCGATTATCTTTTTATAGAGTTGCTTTTGGTTTAGCGGGGGGAGGGGCAATAATTAACTGGAATGAAATTCGAAATATATTAGAGATATTTTCTGCTGAACGAAAAACTACTATAGTTTGGACAAGAGAACCCCAACCGCCTGATGAAAATATATCCCATATTTTGGCAAAACTCGTTGTAAATGTAGTATATTTGGCGATGGAGTGCCTTCCTCGTGGTGGCGTGATTTCTGTAGATAACCTCCAACAAAAGGCCCCCGAACCCATTGTTGTGCGGCTTGAAGGGACAAAATGTAATTTGAGAGATGACGTTCAATCAGGGTTAATACCAGATTTACCCATCGAACAATTATCGGTTAGAAATATTGTTGCGTATTTGGCAACCTCACTTGCTATTTGTCTGGATAAATCGTTAAAAGTTAAGGATGAAAACTCAAACAGCATCATGATAACGATATCATGATAACGTCTAGATACTTAGTTTTTTAATTAAACCGTCAAATGAAACTTTCTCTTCAATAGTAGCATTCAGGTCGGCCACGGAGATAGGTGCACAGGCTATAAATATCCAAGAGTTAATTTTTAGATTATTGCCCTTTAGGCTGATGCAGTTAATTTATTATGTTTGCCGTCGTTTATCCCCTTACCAGGCTCTTCGGGGTTGCGAAGAACATACCCGCGGCCCCATACAGTATGTATATAAATTTCTCCTTCGGATACGGCGGTCAACTTTTTCCTCAGTTTACACACAAACACATCGATTATTTTTAATTCGGGTTCATCCATCCCGTTATACAAATGGTTAAGGAACATTTCCTTGGTTAAGGTTGTCCCCTTACGTAAAGATAACAGCTCCATTATGCCATATTCTTTTCCTGTTAAATGTACAGGCTTTTCATTTATTTCTACTGTTCGCCCATCTAAATTGATGGCCATTTTACCAGTCTGAATTATTGAATCTGAATGCCCCTTCGAACGACGGACAATTGCATGAATTCGGGCAATTAATTCGTCTTTGTTGAATGGCTTTGTAAGATAGTCATCCGCGCCGGTACCTAACCCTTTAACTTTTTGTTCTGCGTCGGTCAGCCCGGACAAGATTAAAACTGGCGTTTCTACCTTTGAAGCACGAAGTCTTCTAAGAACCTCGTATCCATCCATATCCGGGAGCATTAGATCTAATATGATGATATCGTAATCGTATAATTTACCAATTTCGAGACCATCTTCCCCCAGGTCAGTCGTGTCTAAGACCATGCCAGCCGAACTCAGCATCATCTCAATATTTTGGGAAGTTGTCGGGTCATCTTCAACTAGAAGGACGCGCATGGCAAAGCTCTCTATAAGATGTTAACAATTAGAACTTACGTTGGGTCACAATAGGACGCTCGTAGCTTATATTCAAGAACAGCACTAATTCAAAATCTTAAAATAAAAATAAAATATTTATATCGGTCTAAAATCCATGATGGCAGTCATTTAAAAGGTTTTGCGGAAAATTTTACCAAACATTAAATCGTTACTGCGACAATAATATTGATGCTTAGAAGCTTGAGACAATACTAAAAACAGAGAATCACGTGGGTGAAATATTAAATAGTTTAAAAAATGAAATTGAAAGACTGCCCTCACATAGGGTTTATGGTCAAGTGTCTTCGGTGTTAGGGATGTTAGTCGAAATCCGTGGCGTTGAGGGGCTTATATCAATTGGCGACCATTGCAGAATTGAGGCGAGGAATGGTCGTAAAGTCACTTGCGAGGTTGTCGGTTTCAGGGAAATGAATGCGCGGGTACTGCCATTTGGAACTCTTGAAGGAATTGGGCTTGGTTGTAGAGTGGAAATCGGGAATCAAAATCCAATTGTTTACCCTGATAATTCTTGGTTAGGTAGAGTGGTAAATGGGTTTGGTGAGCCTGTCGATGGCAGGGGTCAACTTCTAACTGGTGTTCAACCACAGGCAATTCTAAACAGTCCACCACCGGCACATAGTCGAGAGCGAATAGGAGACAAAATTGATCTCGGTGTTCGCGTAATGAATACATTTCTTACCGTATGTAAAGGGCAACGTTTGGGCATTTTCTCCGGATCTGGTGTTGGAAAGTCTATATTACTTTCCATGATGGCCCGCCATACGAAAGCGGATGTGAACGTGATTGGTCTAATAGGTGAACGAGGGAGAGAGGCTAAGGAATTCATTGAAGATGATCTTGGTGAAGAGGGACTGAAAAGGAGTGTAATAGTTCTGGCAACTTCAGATGAGCCACCGCTGATCCGGCGACAGGCGGCCTATCTGACAATGGCGCTAAGTGAATATTTTCGAAATCAGAAAAATGATGTTTTGTGCCTGATGGATAGTGTTACTCGCTTCGCTATGGCTCAGCGTGAAATTGGTTTATCAGCGGGCGAGCCTCCTGCAACAAGAGGGTATACGCCAACTGTTTTCTCTGAACTACCCCGTTTATTGGAACGGGCTGGACCAGGTACTTCTGAGCAAGGCTCAGTGACAGGCTTGTTTACTGTCTTAGTTGAGGGAGATGACCACAATGAACCAATATCTGATGCCGTTCGAGGTATTTTGGATGGACATGTGGTGCTTGACAGGAATATTGCCGATAGGGGGCGTTTTCCAGCTGTGAACATACTTCGTAGCATCTCCCGTACTATGCCCGATTGTAATACTAAAGAGCAAAATACAATAATTGATAGAGCCAAGCAGCTCGTCTCAACGTATGAAGATATGTCGGAGTTGATCCGTTTAGGTGCCTATAGACAGGGATCTGACGTTCTGGTCGATGAGGCGATTCATTATTTTTCAGCAATTGAAGAATTCTTGAAACAAGGTAGAGACGACTATAGTGATCTAGAAGCTAGCTATACCCAGTTAGCACAAATACTTGATATGCAGTATGGGCAAGAAGTGGCAGCATAAATGGCGAAGACATTGCGCTCATTGATACGTCTCTATCAGTTTAACGTTGATGAAAAACGCAGGCAAGTAGGTGGCATGATTGCTGTGCTTAATGATCTAGAAAGGCAGGCAGGTGAACTGGAAACAAAAATTTCAGAAGAAAAAACCATAGCTGGCGCATCCCCGGAAGAGGCTGGCGTCTTATTTGGTAATTACACAGCTCATTATATATTAAAAAGAGAGCGCATTGCTGCTGCGATTAAAGAAATGGAGGAAAAATTAAAAATTGGACAGGAAGAAATGCGCGAAAGTTACCGGGACCTAAAAGGTGTTGAATTGACACAAGATGCCCGAGAAAACCAGGAGGCGTTGAAACAAGCTAGATCGGAACAGGCGGTTTTGGATGAAATTGGAATTGAGGTACATAGAAGGGCATCTGGCCATTAATAAGCTTGGGCCGGCTAGTCCCAGTCATAGACCATAACTTGATAGGAGTTGCGAGTTGCTCCAGTTTGGTTGATGATCTTGAAGCAGAACTTCGTGAAGCTGAGAAAAGCCATCAACATTAAATGGCTGAGACAAAGTAATCAGGAACCACCTTGGAATTAGTTCGTTGCTAAAATCTCTGAGCAACACGACCCCAGCATATTCCAACGAGGGAAACTTTTCATGAGCGATGCTTTCAAAATAATCAGGCAACGATGATTTACTTAAGATTAGTTCGTCCGGCACATAACAAATTTTAATAATTATAGAGTTATTTCCAGACTGCTTAATTCGGCTGCCTATGGAGACTACATAGTCAGTTGTAACATCAGGGTTAGTTTGTGTAATCAATAAACGTCGGCGGTCGAGTATATCCATCATCACAACTATTATACGACGACACCTGAACGATAATTAGAAGTCATTTTGGGAACAGGTATATCTATAAATTGAAGGGCTGATTGCATGATTATATTTCCAGAAAGTCCTGTGATCTCGATACATTCAGAGAATATTTTGATTAGGTCACGTCGCATGGATTTTGTGAATGGAATTGCAGAGCGGACAAATAGATCAAATTGCTTACCTTTTGACGAGATCAGGCCATCTAACTGTATACGTCCTAATTTACTGAGTTCGAGGTCAACGATGAAACGCGCAAAATCTTCTTCATCTTTTTTGTTAGGGTCATTTGACCCACTTCTAAAATTCATTTGAAAGAATTCAAATTCGGACCCATTAAATAACGGAATTAAGGTGGTGCGCCAATCACCTCTGTTTGTCTCACGGACGGACTGGCCCAACTGATTATATTCTTCAGCCAAACGAGCATACAGTTCAGGGCTATTATTTTGTATCCGTCTACCAGCCTGATTTCCAAGCCAATTCCGGATATCTCCTCCCTTCAAGGCTGAAATAAAAAACAGTATGTTTGCTGCCATTTGACTGTCAAGCTTTGGTACTTTGAGGGTCGAAAATTGTTGGTTTGTTATAGTTTCAGAACTTTGGATCAACTCTAGTGCTTCATTAAGTGCCGGCCAATTTCGATTGGTAAATAAAGAACTCACTGTATCGCTGAGAGAAGGTGCAGGGAGCATAGAGTCTTCTGCGGAAACAATCTCTATTGGTATGACGCCATCAATTGTTATTTGAGGAGTTGTCTCTAACATAACGTAACCGAGTGGAGTTTCAACTATCGGGTGGCCAATATTGTTGATACTAATGACCCGTCCCTGAATCACTTGCCCTGGCACCAAATTTGTTTTATGGGAAGGATCATTTCCGATGGTAATACCGGATATAGTATCCGTTAGTTGCAATTCCAATTTAGAGCCAATTGAAAAATATCCTCCTGATCCACTGTAACCAGGAGTATTGCCACTATGCGCGGTTCCTTCGAGAAAAGTTGAAGTACTGTTGGCTCCTTTATAATCTTTTGCAGCTTGAGAGGTTGTCCATACAAGGTTATTTTCAACACTCCCTGAAGACCTTTGATTAGGCGTCTTTATTTGTGAAGCACCTGCCTTGAATATTGTAGCCTTAACGACCCCTCCAACATTAAGTTTGGTTAGATTACTGGTCGGCACGCTTTGAAATTTTCCATCTACGTTAGCAGTACTCTGGGTAAAATTAATTTTGTTTGATTTGGAAACCACCGTGTCCGTTATGCCAGTCGTCAGTTTGGAGTTGGACATGACTACATCTGTCGGATTTTTGATCCTCCCTCTATTTTGTCCAATAGTATTTCTACGGATTAAAAAAGTCGGTTGGGGTAAGAGATTTTGTAATAGTAGTAGAAGTTTTTCACCCTTAGCAAAATTTAACGCAGAAGAGAGTGTAATTTTCCCCAAATTTGTTTGAACTTCCAAGGAACCTGTCGATGACGACTTTAAAACTTCAGCTTCGATTATGTCGCCAATTGATTTTTGTGTAAGTGCCGCAGGAATATTCTCTACTAAAGCGATATTAGATGATGCACCATGCGTCTGGGTCGGAGACGGAGATGTGTTAGGTGGAAGGATTGTTGCCATTGTTGATTATGCCAGTTTTTCGGCAATACTCGTGATGTCGATGGCAGCCTCCGTATTAGGAAACCGAACAAGTATTGGAGATTGCGCGCGGATTGAATCACGTACTTTTGGATCGCGGCGAATTACACCTGCAAGTGGAGGCGAAAATTTTAGAAATCCTTCACAGGCCTTTAAGATTGTATTGTAAGTTCGTTCTCCTTCCTTAATGGAGTTAGCCATATTTACGATAATGCGCACATCTGTGTTAGGGCGTTCCATATGTGTTATTTTTATAAACGCATATGCATCCGTTAGGGCAGTTGGTTCGTCCGTAGTGACAACAAATAAGGTATCAACTTGGTGGGCTAAATTCCTCACTGTTCTCTCTACACCAGCACCTAAATCCAAAACGACACTTTGATAAACTGCTGATAGGCGGATGATATCCTCGCCTAAGCTATGGAGGCGATTGGCTGAGACGCTCGCTAAATTGCCAGTGCCTGAACGGCCGGCTATAATATCAAATCCCCCCTCCTCAAATTGCATGGTTGCTGCTTCAAGCGGAAGTTTGCCACTTACTACTGTACCTAGATCGTGCTTTGGCATTAGGCCCAGTTGAATATCAACATTCGCTAGGCCTAAATCACCATCGAACAAAAGTGTCTTACGGCCTAAATTTGCAAAAGCATGGGATAAAGTTATGGCAAACCATGTTTTACCAACGCCACCTTTTCCGGAAGCAACGGCATAGATAACGTTTTTTACCTTCTTGGCTGATTGTTGCCGGTTACTGGCGATAATTTGCTGCAAATTTCCCTCCGAAATAGAATATTCACTATTCCGTCTACAACGCAATATACGTTAATCGAGCAACTAATGTTGGGAAAATATTTAGATTTGCTCGACTGTCTTGATTTTAGCCCTAGGATGAACTTCATTTTGTGACATCACAACAGTCGACGGACGAAATCTATCAATTATGGACCTTACAAATGGTCGAATATTTGGGCTAGTTAGAAGAACAGGTGTTTCCCCGGCTAATGCTTGCCGTTCGAAAGCCTGCCTCACCGCAGTTATAAACTCTTGAAGTTTGCTTGGAGCCATTGATAGTTGTTGTTCGTCACCGGTTCCTACCACAGATTCCGCAAATTCCTGTTCCCATTCTGGGGAGAGGGTTACCAGTTGAATAACTCCCTCACCATCAGAATTTGTGTCACTTATTTGTCGAGCAAGACGCATACGTACATGTTCAGTGATTTGATTGATATTTCGAGTTTGTGTGCAAGCTTCAGAAAGGCCTTCCAAAATTGTTGGGAGATCTCTGATTGAAATTCTTTCTTGTAACAGATTCTGGAGAGTACGCTGAATTCCGCCGACAGTGATTTGTGTTGGTACTATATCCGCAATTAACTTTTGATGATCTTTATCTAGTTCGTCCAAAAGCTTTTGTGTTTCTGTAAAAGAAAATAGTTCCGCCATATTATCTTTTACTATTTCTGTTAGATGGGTCGTGATGACAGTGGGTGCATCAACAACGGTATAACCACGGAACATGGCTTCTTCTCGTGATTGGCTATCGATCCAGAGAGCTGGTAGGCCAAAAGTTGGCTCATTGGTTGTTTCACCGGAGATCGTTATTTCTTCACCCCGTGGATCCATGACTAACAACATATTTGGACGGAGATCTCCGTTGCCAGCGTCAATTTCTTTGACCCGGACTACGTAATTATTAGCAGGTAGCTGCATATTATCCTGTATCCGGACGGCTGGCATCACGAAACCCATTTCTAAAGCCATCTGCCGACGTAAGGCCTTTATTTGATCAGTGAGGCGCCGACCGTCTGGCCCGTCATTTATTAGTGATAGCAAGCCATATCCTAATTCAAGGCGAAGAAAATCTATCTTAAGGACTTGGGAAATCGGTTCTTCTTGAACTTGAGACGCATCAGCTAGTTCGGCCTTTTCTTCTTCTTTCTGTTGTTCCAGTATAATCTTTTCTCGTCGGGAGTTTACGAATGATATTCCACCTATACCACCGGCTAATGCCAAAAAAGGCAAGGCAGGTATACCCGGTAAAATAGCAAGGCATACCAATAGAAACGAAACCATTCCCAATGATTTTGGTTTTCGGCCAAGTTGACCAAATACGGCTTTTTCCATTGGGCCTTTGACGCCACCCTTTGTGACGAGCATACCGGCTGCTGTAGAAACAATTAAAGCAGGTATCTGTGTAACTAAACCATCTCCGACGGTTAGTCTGGTGAAAGTATCTAAGGCGTCACCAAAGGCCATATCGCGCTGTGCAACACCAATCACAATTCCCCCTACAATATTAATCCCAGTAATTAACAAACCGGCGACTGCATCACCCCTTACAAACTTGGCTGCACCGTCCATTGCGCCGAAGAAAGAGCTTTCATCCTCGAGTTCGGTCCGACGTTTTCTAGCAGTTGCTTCATCAGTCAGACCGGACGAAAGGTCAGCGTCAATGGCCATTTGTTTGCCGGGCATCGCATCTAGAGTGAACCTAGCCGCGACTTCGGCAATTCGGGTAGATCCTTTCGTGATTACGATGAAATTCACGATCACGAGAATACCAAATACAATAATTCCAATGACAAAATTTCCACCCATGACGAAGCCACCGAAGGCTTCGATTACCTTCCCGGCGGCATCTGTTCCTTGATGGCCGTCGCTGAGTATCAGCCTCGTAGAGGCAAGATTTAAAGCCAGCCGGATCAAAGTTGCAAGTAAGAGAACCGTTGGAAAAGAGTTAAAGTCCAGAGACTTATCCATAAAAATGACAGTCATTAAGACTAAAACCGAAAAAGTTATTGAAAATGCTAGGCCGATATCTAGAAGCCATTTAGGCATTGGTAAAATCAATATTACCAAGATTGCAACCACACCAAGAGCTAACATTATGTCACCTCGCGCAAAAGCCCTTCGAAGGCGCAGCACGATGTTACTACCGAGTGCCTCCATGGCTTCTTCCGTTGCACTTGGTGAAGGTGTCTCAAATCCCTCAAGGATTTCGGCGGTAGTCACATCTTGGCTATTTTCAGTACCAGATGGAATAGGGTCTATTTCAGGTGTTGTATCTGCCATTCTGCCTCAATAATTATCCCGATAAAAAATCAGGTGGCTGCTTGTTCATTTCTGTTACCGGGAGATGGAACAATCACATCTTGTTCAGTGTAAAGTTTTAATTTGTTACGTAATGTACGGATCGAAATACCAAGTATGTTTGCGGCGTGTGTCCGATTACCGAGGCAATGAGTTAAGGTTTCAATGATGAGTTTCTGCTCAACCTCAGCAACAGTTTTTCCAATAAGGGTTACATCATTTTTCTCTGCAGATGTTTTCACTGTCAGTCCGGATCCGAGTGCAGAAATAGATGAGTTCTGAAGGACTATCGAATCAGGGGTAATTTGCCCATCTATTGCCAGGAGAACCCCTCGGTGAATAGTGTTCTCGAGCTCTCGAACGTTCCCCGGCCAAGAGTGGTTTTTTAATAATGCCTTAGCTTCATTAGATAGGACCATTTCCCCAAGACCATTTGCCTCTGCGTACTTTGCCGTAAAAAAGTCCGCTAGAGGCTGAATATCTCCGGGTCTCTCAACCAACCTAGGGACTTCTATAGTTATAACGTTTAAGCGGAAATAAAGATCCTCCCGAAACTTCCCGTTCTTAACTTGTTCCTCCATATTTCGATTGCTGGTTGCTATAATCCGTACATCCACTTTGACTGGCCCTTTACCGCCAATCCTATCAATCTCCTGCTCCTGAACGGCTCTCAAAAGCTTAGCTTGAAGCCGAAGATCCATTTCACTTATTTCATCCAGTAACAAAGTTCCTTTGTTTGCTTCTTCAAACTTTCCCAGTCTTCGAGCTACCGCTCCCGTAAAGGACCCCCTCTCGTACCCAAATAGTTCTGATTCTAATAAATTTTCCGGAATGGCTGCACAGTTAATAGCAACGAATGGGGCCCTTGATCGTGGGCTTTTTTGGTGAACGTGCCGAGCTATAAGTTCTTTTCCGGTGCCGGATTGACCAACCACAAGTATGCTGGCGTTGCTATTTGATACCTGTTCAGCAAGTTTTAATGTCTTTGCCATTAAAGGGTCTTTGTAAACTATAGAGCTCGCATCCTCAGAAACGGCTTCAAAAACAGCTGCAATCAGTTCCTCGTCGGGAGGTAGGGGGATAAATTCTTGCGCTCCCGCTTTTATGGCCCGCACCGCCGTTTTACTTTCACCATCTATTCCACATGCGACGACGGGGACATTGATTCGTTCGCTTTCTAGGCTTGAAACTAGCTTTGCTATATCAAGATTTGAGTCGATCATGATAACATCGGCGCCATTACCTGATCGTAATGCCGCCAACCCCGCCTCTATATCATTCGCTTGCGATACTTTCGCACCGCGGGTTGTAGCGATCTGACTGGCTCCACTGATTTGCCCACCGAGAGCGCCGATTATGAGTAAACGCATTTTGCGTATTATCTCCGTCAATTATTAATTATTATCGAAGAAACGGACCTTATCCGAGGGAGGAAGAGAACTATTTAGAAGCATTTCTAATCGTCGCGGGTTTTCCTGCCTACCGATTGATGAAACTCCTAAGAGATACATATTGCTTACGTTTGCCTCTAAATCAGAATTTGTCTCAAGCTTTGCGGCTAGCGGTAGAAAAACCAGATTTGCCAACAGGGCGCCATAGAAAGTTGTTAACAGTGCCACCGCCATACTCGGACCTATGGTGGATGGGTCATCCAAGTTACCTAACATTGTAACCAGACCGATCAATGTACCGATTAGACCCATTGCAGGAGCAAATTCCGCACCACGCCTTAAAACCTTTACCGCCGCGTGGTTCCGTGAAATAGAGGCCCCGAGATCGCGTTCTAGTATGCTACTAACCTCATTAACGGGACTGCCATCGACAATCATTGTTATTCCCTTGTGCAAAAATGGCTCCGGCTCCAGGCTTTCTGTGACCCCTTGAAGTGCCAGAATACCATTACGTCTTGCCTCATAACTTATTTGCAACATTTGGAGGGCGGCATCCTTGGGTTTACGGCCGGTTCTAATTATTGATTTAAGACTTGCTGAAATCGTCCGGAACATCTCTTCAAAGGAGAAGCAGACGGTGGTAACTGCGAAAGTTCCGCCGAACACAATTAGGATAGATTGCAAATTAACAAATGATCCCGGAGAGCCTCCCAAATATATAGCGGTCCCTATTAGGGAAAAGGCACCTAGTAAACCTAAAACCGTTGCTAAATCAAAAGTTTTCGTGGCCGGTGTAATCTGTACTTGATCTTCCGCCATTAGAACGCTCTAGGTTCGATCAGATTTATAGATTTCTGTCATTGTGACACCGAGGCGATCTTCCAAGACCACGACTTCGCCGCGGGCGACAAGGCGGTTGTTTACGTAAATATCTATCGCCTCACCTACTTTTCGATCTAACTCAACAACCGCGCCTCGTCCTAGTTTGAGCAGTTGATTTACTTCCATCGTTGATTTCCCTAAAACCGCTGAAACTTGAACAGGAATATCGTAGACTGCCTCTAAATCCTGCGCTGTTCCAACATTTGGCACTTCAATTGTTTCGGGTTCTGCTCCAGGTTCTTTAGTCTCCTCGGACTGGGGCGTCTCATCGTCTAATTCGGAAAGTTCTGGTACATCCTGATCGCCCATGAGCGTCTCCTAAAGTTAGGAATGATCATCACTTCTGCCATTATTTTCATCTCTTGAAGGGTGGCTTTCTTCAGCTAAGTTTTCTTTGTGAGCAAATTCGGAATTGCTGCTTCCTTCGCGCGGAGTTTCTTCCAATATTTCAGCATCTTTTATCATGTTGTGTTGGACGGTTGCTTGATTATCGGCCTCGGGTTTTGGTTCTTCTGTCTTAGTTTTCAAGTCTCCATTAGGTGGGGTCACGTCGTTACCATTTTGGGTCGATAAGTTACTATTGATAGCGCTTAAAAAGCGCTTCTCAATACCTGACATCAGTAATTCGGGATTTCTTTCGGCAGATCCACTAGACCATTCAATCTGACAGTTTCCCGTAGAAATTGAAACATCACCGTTAATTATTAACTCACCGCCGTAACTCTTATCCTTGAGAAAATTTTCAATTCGGTCTTTCAAGGTTTCAGATATATCTTCGTGTACGCGAATGGTAATGCGAGGTTCCGTGAGTAACTCCGGCAACACTCTCTGAGAAAACTGAATTGCCTCATCTAAATTTAGTTGTTCATTCATTAAGGGGAATAATTTCCGATTCACGCAATTCAACAGAGAGATGGTTTCGATTTTGATGTGTTCGTTGTATTCAGATTGTTTACGAGATAAATCCAGAATTTCATCAACAATAGTACTCAAGGTCTGTGAGATTGAATTTTCGATACTTGCCAGAGCTTCGGTCATTCCACTCTCTTTTCCAGCGTTAAATCCCTCCTCACGGGCAGCGTTTAATTCATTTTCGCTAAATGTAGGAAGAATTATTTCAGGTTCCGGCTGGTCAGTGATGTTGACTTCATTTTCTTTTCCGGTTTCCTCTTGAATGATATTTTCCATCAATTGGACATCGTCAAAGTCATAATCAAACAAAAACGTTTTTAGCGTAGCCATCTTTTGTTAAGTCGCCATAAAATTCTAATATAGGTCTCTAGAACACCAACTCGTCATCTTCAGCGCCGCTGGCAATCGCTATTTCTCCAGATTCAGAAAGTGTTTTGGCAATGTTTATAACATAGTTCTGGGCTTCATCTACTTCGTTAACGCGGATAGGTCCCATGGCTTCCAAGTCCTCCCGCATCATCTTGGTGGCGCGTTCAGACATGTTATCAAAAAAAAGATCCTTAATATCCTCGGATGCAGCCTTCAAAGCTACCGTTAATCTTTCCTTTTCCACTCGGCGCAAAAGTAATTGGATGCCGGATGGATCGATGCGTGTCATATCTTCGAACGTAAACATCAATGTTTTGACTTTGTCGGCACTCTCTTTATTGCGTTCTTCCAATGCGTCCATTAAACGGCTCTCGGTTGAGCGATCTAAGCAATTGAATATATTTGCAATTTGTTCGTGATTATCCTGGCTGTCCGTTTGAGCCGGGTTATTCATAAATTCTGAGCGTAAAGTCCGTTCTATACCTTCTAGAATATCTTTATTAACAACATCCGTGCGTAACAACCGTAAAACTACTTCCATTGCAAAGTTATCGGGTAAGTTTGAGAGTACGCGCGCTGCATGATCAGGAGTAATCTTTGAAAGAATGACGGCAACTGTCTGGGGATACTCGTTTTTCAGGTAATTTGCCAGGATCTCCTCGCTAACATTATCTAGCTTGTCCCACATTGTCCGGCCTTCTGGACCACGTATCTCTTCCATGATGAGGTCGACTTTCTCTTTTTCCATCGAGGAAAGAAGCAAACGTTCCGTTGAATCGTACGTTCCCAATAGTGAACCAGTCGAAGATAGATTGTCGGTAAACTCTATAAGCAGTTGCTCCACAACGGATGCATCTATCGTCCCTAAATTTGCCATCATATTGGATAGATCACTAATTTCTTCATCTTCCATCCGCTTTAGAAGGTCCGCAGAGTTTTCCGGTCCCAAAGATAGCATAAAGATTGCTGCCTTATTTGCCCCTGAAAGATTGCTGTAGTTTTCCTTTGCATCCATCATGTCCATATCCCTCTAAGCTATGCTTCTTGATACATCCAACCACGAATTATAGAGAGGGCTTCTTCTGGATGTTTTTCAACAATTTCACCAACCCTTTTGACCGAGGAAGATTTAACCCTACCTTCAACCCTGTCGATATCTATAAGTTCTTCAAAAGCCTCTTCTTCACCGCCTTCCGGTCCTTGAATGGCAGGTACGCCTGCGGCCTCCGCAAGCAATCTTTGTTCGGCTTCCGCTGCGGCGGCGGGAAGTGCCTCAAAGGCTCTCGTTAGAAGTGGTCGAACGACAAGAAGTATTGCCAGGACGGCAAGGATGAGAAGCACAATTACCTCTGCAATTCTGACTAGATCTTGTTTCTGAAGACCGAAAAACAAATCAAGGGGTTCTTCTAAATCAACCTCTTTTTCAACAAACCTCATATTAATGACTTCGACGGTATCTCCCCGCTCAGCGTCATATCCGATGGCAGACGAGACCAGTTTTGCAAGATTATCCATTTCTTGTTCAGTGCGCTCGCGATAAACAACCTCACCGTCTTCCTGTTCGATTAGATCGCCGTCAATTAAAACGGCAACAGAAATGCGCTTTACCAGGCCACTCTCGCGAACGTGATTGGTAATCGTTTTCGAAATCTCGAAGTTTGTTACTTCCTCTGTGCGGGATTCAGTGTTTGTGGATTTAGCACCACCGCCGTCCGCTTGGGCATCCGGTAAATTCTGTTGAACGCCTACAGGCTGTTCAGCTTCTGATTCTTGACCACTTGATGTTTCTTCAATGGTATTTGAAGACCGAACGACCTGACCATCGGGGTCGAATTTCTCTTCAGTTGTTGAAATGCGGTCAAAGTCTAAATCAGCGTTTACGTTAACTTTGGAATTTCCCAAACCGACCGATTTTTCAAGTAATTCAGTCAATTCGTTAGCCATTCGTCTCTCAAAGTTTATGCGTCGGCTAACCATGTCGTTAGCCCGGGCTACTTCGGAGTCTTTTTCATTTCCGGTCGCTAAAAGTTTGCCTTTGTTATCAACAATAGAAACCCTGCTGGGATCAAGTTCAGGTATTGCCGATGCGACAAGATGCTGAATGGCGGCAATTTGCTCACCGGAGAGGGTCGCAGCTCCACGCATTTTCAATATGACTGAGGCAGTTGCACTCTGCTTATCCCTCGTGAACAATTGCCGTTGGGACATTACCAGATGAACCCGAGCACTTTTGACAACCTCAATAGATCGGATCGTTTTGGCTAATTCACCTTCAAGTGCTCGGACGAGTTGGACATTCTGCATAAAATTGGTTGTGCCTAAACTGCTGGTATCGTCGAAAATCTCATACCCAGCTGTGCCCCCTAAGGGGAGGCCTTCCGCGGCCATCGCTATTCTTAGGCTCCCCACCTGGGTTGCTGGAACCAGTAGGCGGTTACCATCTATTTCAAAGGGTATATTGCGGGAAGTTAATTGTGCCGTAATGGCATTCTGGTCTGATGGTTCCAGGTCAGCATACAGGAGGTCCATATTAGACCCAGTGAGGCGGGTTATCATGAAGATAAAGAAGAACGCCATTGCCGCTATCATGACGCCCATGACCGCGAGACGAGCGGTACCCATGCCTTTTATAATTGTTACTAGTGTGCCCACTCTTTATTCCTTCTTTTGAATATTAGCGGGATGTCCGCCATCTGTAATCGTGTTCGAAGGTTAGTTAATAATTAAGGGCTGTTGTGTAAAAAAGTCGTTAACACTCGGCAATTATTGCCTATTGAAACCGTCGGAAATTAAAGTTTACTATGATTATGAGTTTTATGACTTCAAATAAAGATTGTGGGCGTGATAGGAACGGAGGGTTGAAACACTATTCATATAGTTTCAGCCTTCCGCTCCCCTAATAGATTTGGGCGAAGATCCAAAGGCTTTAAACCCGAAAATTGGTCTGCTCTTCTCCAATGTTAATATCCAGCTTCTGTGCAGCTCTGAGTGGAAATTTGTCTGTAAACCCCTTGCTCCAAAGAGCCATTTGTAGATGTTTAAATAGGTGAACCAATAATTTTACTTCGGATCCTATAATTTTGGTTCTTCAATGGCCCTTGTAACCGCCGGTTTCGCACCAGGTCGTCCACATATCCCTGAAGGCAGTTTCTATATTTCGACAATAAGGCGCGCCATCACAAATCTTGGATTTATGAAGATTATCTCGCATGGATAACCGGAGATTGTTGAGACTATCGATATCACTTGCCAGATTTTTTGCCAATTCCACGTAGTCTTCTTTCGTCTTTGCCACAAATTCCGGATAACCGGCGTGTGTGACAATAGATGCTGCAACGCGATCTACGAAGTGCTTGCCGAGTAGGGATACAACCGGAACGCCCATTGATAACGCTTCAAACGTTGTTGTTGCGCCGTTAAATGGGAATGGATCCAGGGATATATCAATTTGTTCGTATAATGCCAGATGAGTTTGGCGGTTATCGGAATTAAACTGGAAAATTAGCCTATCCTCTGAGATACCATTTTTTTTGAAACGGGATTTCCAGCGGGCGTTCATGCTGGGTTCGCAATAATAATTGAAGTATTTTAACAGTAGCTTGCTTTCGGGTACCGCTCGGAGAACGTCGGACCACAATTCAATCACTTTGTCATTGATTTTCTCCGGCTTGTTAAAGCAACCAAACGTAATAAAGCCGTTGGAAAGAATCGGTGAGGGCTTCACGTCAGGGAGGTGCTCCTGGATAGGATATTGGTAATAGTAGGGTAGTCGGTAAAGTTCCTCGGTAAATAGTTCCGGAGTATCTACCGGATGGAGTATGTTATCTGTCAGGTAGTAGTCCATAGCTTCCAGGCCGCTCGTCGCACAGTCATGAAAACTGACTTGAATTGGTGCAGGTCTGTTGGCCGCAATAGTAGGGCGGTTCTCGTCAAATCTTCCGGCTAAGGTAACGAGCACGTCAATACCATCTTCCTCGATCATGTCGGTCGCCTCTTGATCTGACTTGTGAAATATGGAGCGCCAGTGATCTGCGCAATCCTTAAAAACTTCAGTCAGTTCATCCGGGAACTCGACATGACTATACAAAAATATTTCGAATTCATCGTGATCATGATTGGCTATCACCGGGAGGAGGTTCAATGCGACGACATGTGTTCTGAAATCTGACGAAATGTAACCCACTTTTAAACGGCGGGATATCGTTCTATCTCTCTCAGGAAAACTCTTCTTGCTTAATTTGGGTATATTAAAGTGGCCTCTAACCTCCAGGTGGTGGTTGTAGATTTCTCGCGAAGTCAACTGCGGATTGTTTAGTGCTGCAAAAAGCAAGCACTTATGTGTCGCTGATACGTTGGGATTGATTTTAAATGCACGCCAATAGACTTCGGTAGCCTTCTCATTATCACCATACGATTGGTATGCCGCCCCAAGAGAAATTAAAGTTGATA
>Ga0209403_10000553_pt1 | contig 55123 bp, 46 predicted proteins | sample ArcticOcean_MG_C_8_FD_187440 | JGI IMG/M metagenome (GOLD analysis project Ga0209403, IMG submission 187440) | Marine microbial communities from western Arctic Ocean - ArcticOcean_MG_CB11_86 (SPAdes) (version 2) | ecosystem: Environmental > Aquatic > Marine > Oceanic | place: Arctic Ocean... | reverse complement strand
TACATCGACGGGTCGCTCGATTCGGATGCCTCGACCGACAGGTCCATGCAGTAGTGGATCTGTCGGGCAACTTCCTTGAACCCGAACGACGGGTAGAGATCCTTCCCAATCGGGTTCTGCTCGAGCGTTTCGATGCGTGCGTGCGACATTCCCTGGCTGCGGAAATGTTCGATGGCCTGCTCAATTAGACGTCGGCCGAAACCATTGCCACGGTAGGCACTGTCGACTGCCAGGTTGGGAATGTTGCCAATCCCACCGAGCTGGTTGCACCAGGTTGTGATATAGCCGGCAATTGTGCCGTCGACCTCAAGGACGAATATTCCGTCAGCGTCCCGTTCTGCATCCAGCCGAATATGGTCTGCCTTACGGGTCTTCCAGTCAACGCCGCCGATGATCCCGTATTCCGTTTGGATGTTACGGTCGATCGATACGCCGTCAAATGCTTCTGTGGTAATCTGCTGCAAACGCCCCAGATCGGCGGGCCGATATTTTCGTATCTCAGCGTTCATGACAGGATTCTCTCGAGTGTTCTATGTGCTGGTTGGATAACGGCGTTTGACCCACACATCGAGAGGTTCCATCGAACGCCAATCCGGTTCATCAACGACGCCGAAGCCCTTGCCGTGCAGGCTGGCCGTTTCAACGGCCCCGTCCACAATCCGCAGGTAGTGTTCCCCGCGATACTTGGCGTAGAGGTCACGGTGGTTCCGTGCCGCATTTCGCTTGTCACGCGCCGACAGAATTGACAGGCCCCGATTGTAGTGGTGGCCATTTCGTTCCACATGCGGGATCCTCAGGCAACCGGCCACAGCGAGGTCCTGGTGCAGAGGCACAATTGGCAGGTTCTGCAGATCTTCACCACTCAAGATCGCTGTCTCGCCCATCTCAGCCAAGCGTTGGATCCAGGCATAATGGCCGATCGACTTGTAGACTCCCTTGCAGTTCTTGTGCGATGTGCCGGCATAACCCAGAACCCGTGCCCGCTGAAATGCATCGAGTGTCCCGTCCGACTCATCGATTATCACCGGCTTTCGCTCGCCGACCCGGCGGATCGTTGGCCCCGCCGCATCGCTCAAGGCGAGGCTGCGGGGCAACGGTTGCTCGATAAAGGAAATGTGCTGAAACATCGCCAGGTTGTCACGTTCAATCCCGCTCACGAGTTGTTCGAATGCTGCCAGGTCTTCATAAGCCTCGTTGGCATCCAGCGTTACGATCGGCGGACGGTCTCGCGGCAACAACTGCCAGATGGCGTCGAGTCGCTTGAGGTCATGGTCCGGGTCTCCGCTTATCTTGATCTTGAAGCAGCGCAGTCCGTAGACGTCGATACACTCGTCGAGGCTAACTGGCAGGTCGTCATTGATCTCTATTCCGTCATCAATGTCGGCCCTGGTGAGTGGATCAAACGTACCCACTGTGTGTCGTACTTCGATTCGCGTCTGCGGAGGGTGATTGAACAATCCTGCTACTTGGATATCCCGGCAATGGGGGTTCAGTAGATTCAGGTCGATCCCCAGGACGTTATCTTTTAGAGCCTGGGCAAACGAGATCCCTTCAAGGCGGCAGACGCCATCAATCACAGCCCTTTCGAACAGCGACGAGACGTAGGTTGAAGTCAGGTCCTGTTGGTTCGCCTTTCGGCCCGCAGCCATGACCTGGTCGTGGCAGTTATGCCAAAGTCCAAAGGGGGTATCGAATACCCCCTGGGATTGATAGATAGCGGTCGTCTGTTCGAGCAACGCGACCAATTCCCGGAGCTTGAGTCCCTTACTCCGTCCGGGCCGCTTGTCCAGCCAGCGGACGCTCAGTCGATCGGCTGAGCATCCGAATGCCTGATTACCATCGTCATCCCGAATGACAAGGTGTAGATGGCAGATCGGGCTGGTAACGCGAACTCGCTGATCAGTGGAGAGTCCTTTTTTGCCGAGGGCCGACGGCAATCGAGCTGGGCCGGTTTCACGCACCAGCAATCGCATGCTCGTTATCCGATAGGGCATCCTTGCATACTCCGCCTAGGACTTTTTCTTGCTTCCACTGGCAGCTTCATCACTGGCACTGTCGTCTTCTATCCCGGTCATCTCGAAGAGAAACCTGCTGGGCAACGATTCATAGGGTCGACCCCACCTCATTCGGGTCAGGGCCATAGACAAGGTCAGCTGTTCTTCCGCACGCGTGACGCCGACATAGGCGAGTCGTCTTTCTTCACCGATTGCGACGTCATCGTCGAGCGAACGGTGATGCGGTAGCACGCCTTCTTCCATGCCGACCATATAAACAAGTGGGTACTCGAGGCCTTTGGCGGCATGCAGCGTCATCAATATAACGGAATTTCGTTTCCGCTGGTTCTCCTTCTCTCGTTCCGCTTCTCCCGCCCCAGTGGCAATCTCTTCAAGAAAGCCGCCGATCGTCGGTTGGCTGTCGGTCATGTCATAAGTCGCGACTGCGTTGACAAGTTCCTCGACGGTATCCCAGCGGCTTTCAAATTCCGATTCGGTGTCACTGGTCTTCACCAAGGAGCCCCGGTAGTCCAGTTGCTCAATAACCTTGCGGGTCAAATCGGCAGGCGACAGCTGGTCGACCAGTTCACGCCATTGATACACCTGGCCCACAAAACGGGCGCAGGCCGCGTGGGCCTTTTGTGGAATCCCTGGCAACGAGGCGGCCGTCCGCAACATATCCCAGAGCCCTTCGGCACGCTCCGTCGCTTCGTTCAAGAGCTGATCCACTGTCCGGTTACTGATGCCACGTGCCGGCGTATTGATGATCCTTCGTAGCGCTGTTTCGTCACTGATGTTATTGATCAACTTCAGGTAAGCGAGAATGTCGCGGATCTCGCGGCGATCAAAGAACGATCGGCTCCCCAGCAGCACGTAGGGAATGTTGGCACGCCGGAACTCGGTTTCAAAGATGCGCGGCTGTTCGTTCGTTCGAAACAGCACCGCCACGTCCGAAAAGTCGGTATCAGGACTGGATGTGGCGCGGCGAATGTCACCTACCACCCAGCGTGCCTCGTCGGACTCATCGCGATGTTGCTCGATCCGGGGACGACTGCCCTTGCCACCCGAAGCATGCAAGACCTTGGGGTGACGATCTGGATTGCAGCGGATCAACTGATTGGCAACTTCGATGATGGCCTGGGTTGAGCGATAGTTTTCCTCAAGCCGGACGGTCACGGCACCCTTCCAGTCGGCGGGGAAGGCAAGTATGTGGCGGACATCACTTCCTCGAAATCCATAGATCGCCTGGTCGTCATCTCCCACGACACAAATGTTGCGGTGAACTTCCGCCAGCGCTTTGATAATCCGGTACTGGATTTGATTTGTGTCCTGGTATTCATCAATCAGGATATGGTCAAAACGTTGTTGTTCAGCTAGCCGCACCTCTGGATGATTTTGCAGTAACTCGTCTGTCAAAAGCAGCAGGTCGTCGAAATCCATGCCACCTGAACGCTTCAGTGCATCCTGGTAACGGCGATAACCAACGGCCGCCAGGTGTTCCCGGTCATTATCCGCCAGCTGGACTGCCTCGTCCGGTCGAATGCCGAGCCCTTTCCAGCGGCTCACGATGGACAGCATGTCTCGTGGCCTGAGCTGCGCGTCGTGGACACGGATTTCTCGCAAAACTTGCCTGGCCAGGCTGGCCTGATCTCCGGCGTCATAGATCACAAAGCGTTCCGGATAACCCAACAAGGAGACGTGTCGTCTGAGGATACGAACGCAGAGCGAATGGAAGGTGGAGATCTGTGGATCCCCGGATCTATTTGCCTTGAGCAGTTCCGTGACCCGCTGTTGCATCTCCTGGGCCGCCTTGTTCGTGAAGGTCACGCCGAGGATTCGATCGGCGGCCACACCCGATTCGATCAGGTGCGCGATCCTGATCGTAACGACCCTTGTTTTACCGGTCCCGGCGCCAGCTAGAACCAGCAGCGGCCCGGACGTGGTCTCCACGGCCTGGCGTTGGGCGGGATTCAGTTGGACGTCCATGGACGCAATATTAGCCCTCACCAACCCCGGCGAAAAGCCCGGTCTTGACGCTGTCAGCCCGTCTCGGCATACTTGCGCCTTGTCACGTGGAAGCCGTTTTTGCCCGACGCCTTACTGAGGCCGACAGTCCGATGTTCGATGCTATCGATAAGTTATTCGCGTTCATCTGGTCGCTCTTTAAGCACGTGTACGACCGCGTGATTGCCGTAGTGACATGGATCACCAGCAATCGGCGCGCGGCCATTGTGACGCTCGGCCTGATTATCGTGATTCCCGTCGCCATTCTCGCCAGCATGTTCCTGTCCGGTGGCGAATCGAACCTGGACGCCGCCTGGCGCGAGTACTTTCATGCGACGCATGAGGTGGAAATGGGTCGCAAGGATGTTGCCTGGCTGACGGACCTGATCACGGAAGGACCGCAGGACGGTTATGATGCACCGAACCTGTTCAAAGGGACTGATGGTCGCCTGCCCAAGCTCTGGGCATTTCAGTTCATAGCTGACAACGAGCTCTCGGTCGGCATTCGCCTGCTGTATACCGACAAGGATGCAGCGGCAGTCAGTTTATTGTCGGCGCTGGGACACTATGAATACATCCTTGAGACAGCCGGCATGGCCGACGGGCTGCTCCAGCCGCGGGCTCTGCTGGGCCAATCCGCGGCAGCTGAATCCCTGATGGCCTGTAACGACGACAAAGCGGCCCACGGCCATTATTACGCCGAAGCACTGAAGGCGCTGGACAAGATCCAGTCCCTCGATCTCGACTCCGCAACGACCGGTTATGCCAAACAGCGGGCAGACACCCTCAGGGAGATCGCAGGGGAAGGCGCCGCAGTTACTGACACCACTTTCTTGGAGTGGCTCGCCGCATTCACACCTATCGCGGCTCCCCCGCCCGACGATTTACCACCCCCCTCCTTTCCTCCAGGGCCCGGCGAGCTGCTGCCACCGCCAGTCTTGAATAGCCCCTTATCGCTGCCGGAACTGGAAACGACGCCACCAGAAGACGATACTCCGGATGATCCGCCTGCGGACGACGACCCGGATGCGGATCCCGCCGACAGCGAGAATGAAGACGCGCCGAGCGAGTCACAGGACGAGTAATGGCCAGTGACGACGCTTCTGCGGAACTCACTTTCACGGTGGACGAGGCTGCCGAGGGTCAGCGTCTTGATGTCTTCCTTGCGAAACGGCTTGATGAATTCAGTCGGACGCAATTGCAGGCTGCGATCAGCGACGGTGCCTGCCTTGTTGACGGCAGCCCATCACGACCCTCCACTCGCCTCCTGCCGGGTCAACTTATTGTTCTGACTCCGCCTGCGCCGCATGCCGAGGGTCCGCTGCCGGAGAATATTCCGCTCGATGTCCTCTATGAGGACGCCGATATTGCGGTCGTCAACAAGCCGGCCGGCATGGTCGTCCATCCTGCCCGTGGCCACTGGTCCGGTACGCTGGCAAGTGCGTTGGCTTACCGCTTCGATACACTCAGTACAGAGGCGGGCGCTCATCGTCCAGGTATCGTGCATCGACTGGATCGAGACACCACGGGCGTCATCGTTGTGGCTCGTACGGACCAGGCGCACCGGGCGCTGTCAGAACAGTTCGCCAGCAGGTCAGTCAAGAAGACTTACGTGGCAATAACCGACGGAAGTCCGGATCGTGATCGTGATCTGCTGGACCTGCCGATTAGTAAGCACCGCAGTCGCCGGGAGAAGATGGAGGTGGCGCTGCCTCCCCGGTCTGGTCGCTCAGCACAGACGTTTTTCGAGGTTACCAAGCGTTTTGGGCGATTTTGCCTTCTACGCCTCCAGCCCACGACTGGACGCACGCACCAATTACGAGTACATCTCGCACACATCCGCTGTCCGGTCGTCTGTGACGCCCTCTACGGCTCGGCAGGACCCATTACAACCAACGATCTGGACCGAATGGCGGACAGGCCCGAACCTCGCCTGTTGCTTGAGCGACAGGCACTGCATGCATCGGCAATTGAATTCAGGCATCCGGTGCAGGGCGAGACGATGACATTCCAGGCAGAGTTGCCCGCCGACATGGGCAGCTTTCTGAGCGAACTATCAAGCGGTACATAATCCTGCCATACGGAGGGCTGTCCATGTCATGGATCAAATGGGTTGAAGGCGACGAGGCCGAAGGCGACCTGGCCGAAATCTATCGTCTCTGGCACGACGAGAATCCTGGCCGCGACGAGCTGCCCGGTATTCTCAAGTGTTTCAGCCTGCGCCCCGATTTCCTCCGAAATGTGATGGAGGCCAGCGAAACCGTTCACTTCAGCGAAGGCCACCTGGATCGAACTACCAAGGAAATGTTGGCGACCTATGTGTCCGCCCTGAACCAGTGCCCTTACTGAACGCAAAGCCATGGGTACTTTCTGCAGTTGCAGGGAGTTGACGAGGCCTGTCTGGCAGCGGTGATGGATGGCGACCTGACCGGAGCCGCTCTGAGTAGCAAGCACAGGTCGCTGCTGGAGTTCGCTGAACTGGTCACGAAACACGCCTACAAGACAACCGCGGAAGACGTGCAGATATTGCGTGATAATGGCTGGTCTGACAGCCAGGTCGCAGAGGCAATTTACGTGATCGCCCTGTTCGCCTTTTTCAACCGCGTGGCGAATGCATTTGGCCTGGCCGAACCGGTATTCCCTGACGCAACCGATCGCTGAATCCTTCGCAGAGTGCGAAACGAGGAACACTAGTACCAGATGCAGGTGTTCGGAATCGTCCGCTGCAGATCAACGACTCCGCCTTCGGTCACGTTTGTGTTCTTCAACACAAGCACGGTCAGTTGGTCCAAGAATTGAAAGTGGCTGAGACTTTCGTCGGAAATGTTGGTCCCCTGCAGGTCGATTATCTGCAGTTCCTTGAGGTCTGTGCGATTGGCGAGTGTTTCATCCGTAAATGATGGGTCCTTGACCCGCCAGACCTTCCGTTTAGAAAGTTTCCATCGCCATAGTCGGCCGGTGAACAGCCGAAACACCCAGATGAATGATTTGCCGCGATAGAACCAGCTGTGCTGGTACGCCAGCCAGTGGTACGCGCCATAACTGACCGCAAAGACGCTACCAATTTCAATCCACCATTGCCGGAAGACGAGAAGCGCAACGGCTGCCATGAATGCGAAGGCCACATGAGACCAGATGTACACACTGGCGAGGCTCTCGCTCGCGTGCATTTTCTTCAGCACAAAACGCTCAAAACCGACCGCACCTTCAAAGTGCTGGTCGCCGTCGTATGATTCGACACGCCGTCCTATTTGGATATTAAATCGGCAGGCTGGACATTCACACTGGCCTTTCGGCACAAACACGCCGCAGCCAGGGCATTCCGTACCGCCAGGCTGATCTTCCTTGTCCTCAACAGCCTCCTGCTGCACTTCAACTTCTGGCTGGCTGGCCGGTTCCGCTGCTGCTATCGGCAGCTGTGCAGGATGGCCGCGCGTGGCGGAAATATCCAGCTCTTCGGTCAACCCGAAGTCGTCCTCGTCGGCGGACTGTGGCTCTGCCGGTGGCTCCACAATCATGGAATTCTTACAGGCCGGACAATTCACGCTCTGTCCGTGCATCGCTTCATCGGCGATCAATTTTTGTCCACACGACGGGCAGGCAATTTCGAATGGCATAACGTCCACTGTAGAAACCAAAAGGTGCGCCGGTTTGGCGTCAGGCATGGCCCCGAAGGCCCATGCCCGTTAACCGGCAGACGACTGCTGTGGGCGTGGAGTGAGATAGGCGTTTTTCACTGCGCATTTCGCTGTGAAGCATTCCTGGGCGTGGGACGCTGCCGTGCTTCCCACGCTGCCACATCAGCTGAAACAACTTCGATTGCCTTGTCAAGTTGTTTATCAATCCCGCTCGGCCATTCACCTGGCTGAGGCCAGATCTCGTGATCAGGTGCCGCACCATTGAGCTCCATATCTTCGCCATCGTTAAGCAGGTACCAGCCCCGGAAGGGGACTCTCAAACTACCCAAGTCCATGACCTGCATGCTGCCGGTGCTGATGACACTTCCCGATGTCTGAATCCCAACAAGCTTGCCGCGGCCAAGAGTTTTGACGGCATGGCTAAATATCTCAGCGTTACTGAAACTATTCTGGTTACAGAGCACCACGATCGGCTTGTCCCAGCGGGCATAGACCATACGATCCTGCGGGTAACCTTCCGTACCGCCTCGCGGCACGGTTACCGCATGTCGCGGCTGAGTCAAAATCGTCAGCAAGTGGTCGGTGGTGAAGCCGCCGCCATTTTCTCGGACGTCAATCACAAGCCCCTTCTTTCCATACGCGACTTCAACCAGTTCCCGTTCGAAACGGTAGAAACTGGACATGTTCATCGCCTGGATGTGCACATAACCAAGTTGGCCAGCGGATTTTTCCTCGACCTGGCGTCGATTCTCAGCCATCCATGATTCATATAACAGGCCGCGTCCGGCGCCGTAGCTTATCGGACGGACCACAACGGAACGTTCTTTCTTGTCTTCGCCCCGCACCGTGAGGGTGATATCACGGGCCAGCGGGCCATTCAGCAATAATGTCAGGTCCGTGGTGATATCGACCGGCTCGCCATCCATAGTCAGCACGGTCTCACCTTCCCGCACAAGACTCGTAAGACGTGACGTTGGACCACGTTTCAACACCTCTGAGACAAGCAGTCCGGGGCCACCATGTTTGGGATCATACCTGAGGCCCAGGTGGGCGGTTGTGGTATTTGCCAGGCCGGCCGAGTTGCCTGGCGGCTGGCTGTATCGAAAGCCAAGATGCGATCCGTTTAACTCTCCCAGCATCAGGCTCACGACCCGACCCAGAGTCGGCATATCACCCGACTCGCGAGCCATGCTGATGTACTTGGCACGGATCTGATCCCAATTCCGGTTATTGAGATTGCCGTCATAGAAATGGTCTCGCATCGTTCGCCAGCAGAGATAAAACGCCGCTTCGTAGCGCGCCGCAAGGTCCAACTCCTGCGTGACGTTAAAGTTATAAGCGGCGGCGGTCCCAGTGGATGTAACGGAACCGGGTACCGATTTGCTGAGCCAGACAATCCGATTTCCCTGTGCTAGCCAGCGGGCAGATTCCCCCGCCTGGGCAACCAGCAACTTCGGTGGTCCGGGCGAGCCCGGCGTGACGACGTAGGTCCCTGCCTTACCGGCCAGAGTTCCGCTGAAGGCTAGCTGAGCACTGTTTGGTGACCAGAAAATAGCCGACTCGTCGACATCGGCTATAGAGATACGGTGCACCCGATCATGAATACCGTCAAAGTTGATTGTCTTTTGCTCGTCCTGCAAGGCCTTGATCGCAGCATACATGGCGGACATGACAGATTTGGAGCGGACCTTGTTGAGTGCATCCAGGGCAGCTTTCATTTTCTTGTCACGGGCGGACAGCTCGTCGTCTGTCTCATACAGATTGACGTAGTAGATGTCCCGCTCATCTCCCACCTGGCGACCGGTGAAGGCAATTCGCTTCCCATCAGGCGACCAGCGTGGTCCGTATTCATTGTCCGGGTGAAGCGAGATATTGACCAACTTGTCCGGTGCGTCCAGTGGCATAATGTAGACATCACGATTGAAGTCTGTGTCACTCTGTGCCAGCACCAGCCATTTTTCATCCGGGGACCAGTCATACTGCGGCGAATTCCAGTTCTCCTGCAACAGACGCGGCTCCTCGCCGTTCGGTTTCATTACCCACAGGTCGCCGCGAGTCCGCAGAAACGAGATGTATGTTCCTTTCGGCGACCACGCCAGCGAGAACTCTTCGTCAGGATCGTTGGTTATTTTTTCCAGTGCGAATTCCCTGTTCTGCCACCAGTACAGTTTGTCGTTGCTGCGAGTAGCGGACCAGATGTCACTCTGCCCACCCGCATCCGAGTTAAAGACGATCGTGTTTCCGTCGGGCGCGAAGAGCACTTCTGACTCATCTTCGGCCGTCCGAGTAACCTGCTGGGGTTCGCGCAGGATGGTGTCCATGACCCAGACATCCCCACCGGAAATAAACGCAACTTCCAAACCGTCCTTGGAGAAGGAGACATCGCTGGCTGTCTTGAGGGATCGATGGACCAGGTTCGGCTGGGCTTGATCGCCACGATAGACCAGGGAGATCTTCTGCGGGCCACCCGCCTTGCCCAGGTCCAGTCGATACAGATCAAACAGATGCCGAAACACGAAGGTCGAGCGATCGGCAGAAATACAGGGAGATACGACAGAGTCGTCTTTGAAGTTCGTCAACTGTCGGTCTTTGCCGGTCTTCATTTTGCGCCGGTAGACATTAAATGCGCCGTCCTGACCACCCACGTAATAGAGTGTGTTGGAATCTTCTCCCCAGATCGGATAACGGCATCCGTTGGGGTTCGCGATCGTCAGCTGGTATGTTTTGGCCTCGACGTCATAGAGCCAGATCTGGCCGGCCTGGCTTCCCTGGTAACCTTTGCGCCACCAGGAGGTCCCTTCACGCTGAAATGCTACCTGGGTTCGGTCGGGCGACAGTCGTGGAAACAGGGCCGTGGCATCAAATACCAGCTTCTCGCGAGATCGCTCCTTGTCGCTGACTGTGAAGGCTCTTGTCGGCCGTCGCCAGAAATGGTCCCGCATACCGCTGACCAGTAATTCTTCTGAATCGTCGAGCCATTGTTCGAGCATACTGCCTTCGCTGTGGAAAGTCAGTTGCTGCGGCGTACCGCCTTCGGCCTCCACACGGTAGACCTGCATACTGCCGCTGCGATCGCTGGAAAATGCGATCGTGTCCCCCTTCGCCGAGAATTCCGGCGCAACGTCCATGCTTCGGTGGGACGTGATACGGCGGACCGTGCCGCCCTGGCTGCTGGCCGTCCAGATATCTCCTCTCCAGGAGAAGGCGAGCTGGCTACCATCGGCAGATAATGCCGGGGTTGAAGCGAGCCGAACCGGTTCATCCGAACGGACTTCAGTTGCCATCATGCAAAGACTGACGGCGAACACGAAAGACAAGGTGGAAAACAAGACTGCCCTGGTCATCAAGCTGCTGCCTTTCCCCGCAAGCGGGACTATGAGCGAAAACGTTTGGTGCGGCCGCACCAGACATCTCTTCACTTATAGTTAAGGCACTGCTGGCCCGAAGGGCCTATTCCCGGGGAGTTTCGGCCGAAGCTAGCGCCCGGCCGTCCGGTTGTCAGGGTCATGCCGATGGTCCGTTCAGGACCTTGTAAACCATGTAGCTAAGGTAGACCACGTAGCTCACCAGCAGAGCAATACCGAACGGCCTGGCCAGGCGATCATTGCGTGCAGTAACGATGCCAACTCGAAACAGGACCAGCACCAGCAGCATAAATGGGAACTGGATCAGGAAGAAGTTTTCATCCGCTGCCAGCCCCTGACTTGTGACCGATGCAGAAGCTCCCGCCACGAACAGGACGTTAAGAATATCCGCTCCGATCACGTTGCCAACGGCTAATTCGCCATGGCCACGTCGGACCGCCGTCATGGCTGTCACCAACTCGGGCAGAGAAGTCCCGAATGCCAGCACGGTAGCTGAAATAATCCCTGTAGGCACGTCGGCGCGGAAGGCCATTTCCTTGGTGGCCGAGACAAGTACCGTCGAGGAGCCTACCAGGAACAGGCAGGCGACGAACATCAAACCGACCAGCAGCTGGGATGATCTACCCACCACCGATTCTATCTCTTCGCTTTGATCGTCAGGTTCCACAGATCCCGCCTGTCTTACTGACCAAATCATGTAGGCAACCAACAGGCCAAGGAATCCCCAGCCGACCATCTGAGGCAAAGCTGCCGCGCTATTTTTTCCAAAGGCCGACAAAGGTGCAGACCACGGAATGCAGCATGCAATCAGCAGGACGCCGGCACCGAACTGAATCCAGCCCTGGCGATTCACCAGTTTTCGGTCGATCGGAAGTGGCGTGATGATGCACGCCAGCCCCAGTATCAGGCCGGTGTCACAGATAATGGATCCCACCGCGTTACCGAGAGCCAGGCCAGGCTCGCCTTGGAAGGCGGCGTATACCGAGACGGCCGCCTCAGGCATCGTCGTTCCGAGGCTCACAACGGTCGCGCCAACGATAACTCGCGGCAGTCCCGTCCGCAGCGACAGGTCAACCGCCAATTCCACCAGTCTGTCAGCGCTGAGGCCGAGGATCGCAATACTGCAGCCAAAAATGACAACCAGCCAGCTCCAGTGAACGCCGGCTACCCAGTCATCAAGGAATGCATGCATCGGCTTCTCTGGCACCGGGGAATCAAGGAGTCGTTGTCTGCTACGTGCCCAGCTTCGGACAGGGCGTGATCTGCCGGTGAACTCTGGATTCTAAGCTGTTTACTCAAAACCGAACATGGCACGATGTTTGATTGCCTGTACAAATGGGCTAGGCCCGCCACACGATCGTGATCTAGCCGGCGTCAGGCGGCCGATCTTTCCTGCTGCGGGACTCACCCCCTTTGCTCCAAAACAACCTGGTATCGATCGTCAACCGACCACTGGCGCGTCGCGTTCGCAATGTCTCTTTGCTCCTGCTGCTCTCTTATGGCATCATCCTGATCGTGATCTCTGCACTTGAAAACCGAATGGTCTACCTGCCGCGACCCTGGCCGGACGATACCGACTTTGACGCCCCAGCCAATCTGCACGACGTGTTCATCACCACGGAAGACGGAGCCAGGTTGCATTCGTGGTACCTGGAACACCCTGCCCCGCGCGGCTACGTCCTGTTCTTCCACGGAAATGCCGGCAACCTCTACGGTAGACGCCATCGCTTCTTACATCTGAGTGAACGGCATCAGGTCAGTATTTTCGCGATGGATTACCGCGGTTTTGGCAAGAGCACCGGCTTGCCGAACGAGACCAACACTCTCTCGGATGCACGCCGTGCCCGGACTGAATTTGCCCGTCTCGCCAAGATCTCGGTTCAGCAGATCACAATCCTCGGACGTTCCCTCGGTGGCGGCGTGGCCGTTGACCTGGCAGCCACCGAGGGCTGTCGGGGATTGATCCTGGAAAGCACCTTCACCTCCCTGCCCGACGTTGCCAAACGTTTTTACTGGTGGCTACCGGTTCACTGGTTGATGCGCAATCGCTACGAGTCAATTGACAAGATCGGTCGCTACTCCGGCCCCTTGATCCAGTGTCACGCCGAATGCGACTCACTTGTGCCAATTGCCCTTGGTCGGCAACTCTTTGAACAGGCTCAGGCACCAAAGTCGTTTCATGCCTGGCCTGAGATTGACCACAACGATCCGCATCCGGACGCCTACGACGCGTTACTGGAATCCTTCTTCGAGCAACTTGCACCGCTCGACTCAGTTGTTCGCTGAGTAGATCGCCAGCGACTTTCGGACGGAGTGTCGCCATTGCTGCAAGGCCTTGGTCATTGCGATCGCCTGTTCAGCGAGCTGCTCGCTGAGGTTGACTTTCTCGCCGGTATCGCGGCGCAGATTGTAAAGTTCTGTATCCAGCAGCTCTCCCACGCTGCTGGGTGGCCCCTCTACTCTAGCAATCAATTTCAAGTCATTGTCAATCCAGGCGACCTGTCCACGGGTTTCAAATCCGATTGGAGTCGTTCGTTGGCGAGTGACTCCAGCCAGAACGCCGCTAATATCCAAGCCGTCCAATTCAACTTCCAGATCGATTCCCAATAAGCCAGCCACCGTTGGCAGGATATCGCTTGTGGAACAAGGTACGACCGAGCGGCTGCCTGCCTTAAATTCTCCCGGCCAGCAGACGATTCCCGGCACACGAATGCCGCCTTCGTAGAGACTCCGTTTCCTGCCTCTCAGGCCTGCGGCTGTACCGGGTGCGGTTGCCTTGCCCTCCGGGCCATTATCCGCGCAATACCAGACAAGCGTCTCCTCGCGGACCCCTGCATCGTCAAGTGCCTTTCGCAAGCGGCCAACCTGTTCATCCATGGCGGTAAGGCACCCGTAGTAACTTTGGTGGTAGCCATCGACTGTCGGATAACGGTCCGAGTAACTCTTTCCGGTCACGACAGGCAGGTGCGGTGCGTGAAACCAGATAACCGCCAGAAACGGCTGGTCGTTTTTGGCGGCAGCTTTGATAAATGGTACTGCTCGATCCATGATGATCCTGGAATCATCGCCGCGCAGGTCAGCCGTCACTCGCTCACCATCTTCCCAGTAATTCGTTCCGTAGAAGTTCGACTGCCTCAGTTCAGACACCGGTTTCCACCAGGTGCGAGACCTTTCACCTTTGGGCCGCAGGAGCGGGTCCCAGGTGGGCACCTTGGCCTCTGTGGAGAACCACTTCTGAAAACCATTCTGCGATGGGATGGAATAGTTCTTTGCACCACGGGGGCCACCACGATTGGATTCCACCACAGTCGTGGTGAGCGTCCCAAGGTGCCACTTGCCGAAATGACCTGTCCTGTATCCCGCCCGGCTTAGCAACTCGGCGATCGTTACTTCAGCTGGCGGCACATGCCCGACATTGGCACCGAAGATTCCATAACGGAACGGATGACGACCGGTCAACATGCTGCCACGGGTCGGGCTGCAGACAGGTGCGGCCGCGTAAAACCGATCGAGCCGGACACCCTCCGCCGCCATACGGTCCAGGTGTGGCGTCTGGAGTACCTTATGGCCGCGGTATCCAACATCCCCCCAGCCCTGGTCGTCTGCCATCATCAAGACGATATTTGGTCGCGCCGGCTGATCAGCCTGGACAACACGGCAGTCCGAACTGATGCCTGCAACAACAACCGCCAGGATCGCACATCGTCTAAGCGGACAACCCATCGCGCCTCCGCATTCTCCCTTGCTGACTGGCGCCAACGGCTCAACTAGCCAGTCAGGCCCTGGAACAGGTCGGTTGAGAGGTAGCGTTCACCCAGGCTGGGCAGGATTGTGACGATCTTCTTGCCAGCGAATTCTGGTCGTGCTGCAACCTCTGCAGCAGCGCAGACGTTCGCTCCACTGCTGATTCCCGCCATGATGCCTTCTTCCTTGGCCAGACGCTGGGCCCAGACAAAGGCGTCGTCATCTTCGACTTTGACAACATCATCGACAAGTTCCGTGTCCAGGTTGTTTGGAATGAATCCAGCTCCAATTCCCTGAATACGGTGTTTACCAGGCCCTTCGCCACTAATCACGGCTGAGTGAATCGGCTCAACGGCAAACACCTTGAAGTCCGGATTTTGTGACTTGATGAAGCGTGCCACGCCGGTAATGGTGCCGCCGGTGCCAACGCCCGCCACGATCGCGTCGATATCCCCGCCGCTATCTTCCCAGATTTCCGGGCCTGTTGTTTGTTCATGAACAGCCGGGTTTGCCGGGTTATTGAATTGCTGGGGCATCCAGCCATTTTCATCGGCATCGGCCATTTCGCCTGCCTTGTCGATAGCCCCTTTCATGCCTTCCGCTGCTGGAGTCAGCACCAGCTCGGCGCCCATCGCGCGCAACAGAGCTCTCCGCTCGACTGACATCGACTCTGGCATGGTCAAAGTCAGCCTGTAACCCTTTGCCGCACAAACAAAGGCCAGGGCAATGCCAGTATTTCCACTCGTCGGTTCGATCACGTGTGTATCGGCGGTCACCGAGCCATCATTTTCTCCCGCCTCGATCATGGCCACGCCAATGCGGTCCTTGACACTGTTGAGTGGATTAAAGAACTCGCACTTGGCGTACACCACGGCGTGTTCTGCTGGCACCAGTCGATTGATCCGGATCATTGGCGAGTCACCTATTGCCTGAGTGACATCGTCGTAGGTTCTTCCTCGCGGCATGGCTATTGGCTCTTGTCAGGGTCGTGGATGGTTAGCTTGTGATTTCCGCGCCGACCAGTGGCCGATTCGGCTGACAGTCACGATAGCACAACTCCCCGAGTACGTGCAATTGGACGTTATTGCACTCGTCCTTGCGGGCATTCATCCCTAGAATTGCAGACGACCAACGAGCGGCCAGAACCGCCCTGCATCTAACCCCCAGAGGTGTCGAACGATGAACGCACACGCGGAGACAATTTTGCTTCTCAAAGACGTTTACAGCATGGAGCTGGAGACCGCTATGAACTACATGGCGAACAGCATCAATCTCGACGGCGTCCGGGCGGAAGAGATCAAGAAGGCACTGGCCGCCGATATCCTCGAAGAGATCGGCCATGCCCAGCAGCTTGCCCAGAGAATCAAGCAGCTCGGTGGTACCGTCCCTGGGTCCGCTAACATTGTGATTGGAAACCAGGCACAGCCTCCCGAGGACACGACCGATGTCGTGGCCGTTATCAAGGGTGTGATTCAAGCTGAACAGACCGCCTGCATCGAATACAATAAGATTATCCGGGCCACCGACGGCACCGATTACGTCACCCAGGATCTCTGTATACGGCTGCTCGCCTCCGAGGAAGAACACCTGGTTCTGTTCCGTGGATACCTGAAGGAATACGAGAAGGATTGACGCCCGCCGCGGCCGCTTGTCTGCCTGCCGGCTTTTCACGACCAGACGTGGATCAGGTCGTTATCCGGGCTGTAGCCAATAAACATGGCCAGCACGATCCTGGCATCCTTACCCGACGCCGCCGGCACTTCATGAATGCAGCCCGTGTTGAAGAAATAGAGGTCGCCAGGATCGAGGATTACTTCCCGGCTGGGGATCTTGTTGAGCCGGGCATATTCTGGAAAGTTGTCCGCCTGCAGATAGGGTGCGACCTCGGGCTCCCAGAAACAGCGATGGATCCGCGACTGCGCGGTACGTCCTTTGAATTCTGAGTTCTGCAGTACAAGTACACCGGCAAACTGGCATTCGAAATTGTAGATGCTGTAATCCGTGCGCTTTTCGCGATTGCGAACGGAATCAAAATGCGGCTTGTAAGCATAACCGCCGTAGTGTGCCCGAATGATGGCCGGGCCGTAGAGTCGGCCATCTTTCTCCCGCGCCGTCTCCACTCGCTTGTCAATCGAGAGTTCCTGAAGTGCGCCGTAGCATTCAGCGACCAGGTCGGGCATGCCGGAGAAAAGCTCTTCGAACAGCTTATTTGTTGCGCTGGCATGTTCGAAGAAACCTGGCTGATCGGATCCACGGTAACCAAGACTGCTGCCAATATCGATGCGGCGCTTGAATTCCTGCGGCGACTTGTCATCCCAGGCCTGACGTGCGTTGTCCCGGGTACCCTCGCGATAATACCCCTCCGGGATGCTCTGCTCATCCAACTCGGCCGATTCCGGCTGCTCTGGGTCGTAAAGCAGGTTCCTGTCCACGCAGCGTTGAATAAGCTGGGAACAGATCGCCGGGTCCACAAACTGGCGCAAGACCAGCGCCGCCACGTCGCCATCTGCGAGCGCATCAAGCGGCCGTTGGTAATTCTGCCGAATACTCATTGCATCCGGTTCGGCGATCGGCCAGTCTCTTTCGTCGTCCATCAGTTGGTGGAGTCCCCGTATAGTTGTAGCCGGATTGCAACCGGCTTGATTGGTAGACATCCTAACAACTGCTATGGCGACATTGAATCCACGGCGATTGCTTCTATCGGCCCTTCTTCTGGCAACGGCCTCAGGCGGCTGTGCGCTTGCCTACCAGGTCATGATGATACGTTCGCTGGCGCCCGTCGTAGGCGGTACGGTGCTTTCTCTCACAGCCACCACCACATCCTATCTGGTCGGTCTCGCTGCCGGCAGCTACCTTATCGGCCGCCAGGCCGACCGCCGAGCATGGTCCTGGCGTGCCTACGCGATCCTGGAGGCAACAATTTCCATCTGCCTGCTGGTATGGCTCGCCGCACGACCGCTGATTTCCAATCTTGTACTGCTGTTCGATCATCCCACCGATATTACGCACCTGGTATTTCGGACACTGCTGGCAGGTTGCTCGATCCTGCCGGCAACGTTCCTGATGGGCGGCACGCTGCCTGTGCTGGCCCGCTGCTTGCCCAGAGGCTCCCTCGGCGTCGCCGTCAACCGGCTCTATGCAGCCAATGTGATGGGCGCATGTCTGGGTTGCCTGCTGGCTGGCTGGTGGGGTATGGCCGCGATTGGCATCTGGGGCTGCGGGCTGTTCGCAGTCTCGGTTAATCTGCTCGCCGCCAGTGGAGCCTTCTATCTCTCCCGTCAGCAACGACCTCCTGCCGCGGATAGCAGCAGGCACGACAACAGCCCGTCAATCGAGCGTTGGCACTTGTTCGTCGCCTGTTTCGCTGGTGCCGGCTTCTTTTCGGCCGAAATCGCCTGGACTCGCGCGGTGGTTAACGTAGCCTCCTCAAACACGCTCGTGGTGGCAACAGTGATTGCAGGTGCGTTGCTTGGCATCGCACTGGGAAGCCTGTTGTTATCAACTCGCTGGCTGAGTGGAAAGTCACCGCGCAGCCTCCTCGGTCCGGTCCTGCTTATTTCTGGTCTGGCATTAGCCCTCAGTGTGGTCGCATTTGGCGGCCTGGCGGCGGCGACAGCGAACAGTGTTAACAGCGGGTTGCATGGCGAGCATGGCCCGCCGATCGCCTTGTTGTTGGCCGGCTTTGGAGTGTTGGTCACCATCTTTGCCACAGTTCTGTCGCTGGTCTTCCCAGCCCTGCTTCAACGCCACGCCACCGAATCGGCATCGGTTGCTGGCACTGCCGGTTTGCTACTCGCCGTCAACACGGCGGGCGCCGTGGCCGGCATCTGGCTGACCAGCCTGGCGGCCCTGCCCGCCCTTGGTGCCAGTGGTGTGTTATTCCTGTTGGCTGCTGTTTACTTCGCCGTGTCTGTGCCCCTGCTACCAGGTCATTTCTGGAAAGTTGTCGCCAGCCTTGCGTTCATGACGACCGCCGGTTTTGTTGGCACATCCGCCGGGCCGTCCCAGGGGATCTGGATCCATGCCGGCATGACTCATTATCGCTGGGTGGCACCGGGGGAGATTCTCTACTATTCCCATGATCGCGAGGCGACGATTGTGGCCTGCCGGATCGACAGTCACGTGGCCCTGACGGTCAATGGCCTGATTGTTGCCGAGACCTCCCGCCCCGACATGTGGGACCTCCTTCTAAAGGCCCACATTCCCCTACTCTTGCATGACAGGCCTGACCGTGTAGTCCTGGTCGGGCTTGGAGCGGGCGTATCGCTCGGCGCTACCGTGTCTCACAAACGGGTTCGCCACATCGACTGCGTGGAACTCTCTCCCGCCGTGATCGAGGCTGCCGACAGTTTCCGTCCCTGGAATGACAATCCCACGGCCGATCCCCGCGTCCATATCGAAGTCGCTGATGGCCGCCATTTCCTGGCCTCTTCAGCCAGCGTATACGATCTGATCATCGTAGACCCGGTCGACCCACCTGTCTGCAATCTCTACACGCGCGAGTTTTATCGAATTGCTCGGGCCGCCCTGGCCGACAAGGGCCTGATGGTTCAGTGGATACCCCTCTTCCGCCTGGATCAATCACAATTCCGTTCCCTGATTGCCACCTTCCTGGATGTCTTTCCCACAACCAGCCTGTGGCATGATGGCACGTCCATTCTCCTGATTGGCACGGCACAGTCGTCGCTACCGATAGACGCCACCGAATTTACACGGGCCGCCAGCCAGCCTGCTGTGGTTGCCTCACTACGTCGAGTCGGTTCGCCCTCGGCGGCCCTGCTGTTATCGACCTATATCTGTGGTCCAGTCGTATTGCAACGGTTTACAGAGGGCGCCCGCTTGGCGACAGATGATCACCCCTGGCTTGAATACCGTGCCCTGATCGACGGGCCCGGCGGGCGGACATCTCAGGCCGACAACCTCGCGACGGTTCTGGATTTGGCGGTACCCACCGAGCGTTACCTTTCCAATCGAGACGGCCCCCTGGAGAACAACGTTCGACTCTTGCGCCCCTTGCTGCTGGAACTCGGTCAAATCCGCCTGAAACAACTCAGGGGCGAACCGGCGGCCGCAGAGGCGGCGTTACAGGACCTCCTGGACAACGGCCGGTTGCAGCCAGCGGACCTGGAGTTGTTGGCGCCGTTCCATGGCAACGACCGCTAGTGATGTGCTCAGTCCGCACGTCGCCAGGGGAAGCTAATTGTTGGCGCCTGCGTGTATCTCTTCATCGTCAGGGCGATTGTCGCTCCACAACCCGGTGCGATGCGGACTCTAAAGGACCGTCCATTTACCTCACTCAGCTCGCCGTTGACTGTGGCCTCAAGGAACTCGTGTTCCGCATAGCCTCCGGCCTGGATGGTGAGTTCCCGTTCAGTTATCTGGTTTGTATTGACGACTTGCACCGTAACTCCGGTCGCTGTCAGGGACTGGACAAGTACAGCGACATCCTCCGGCACACCAACACGGCGGGCAACGTGATCAAAATAGCGCAGGCGGCTATGCAACAGAGCTCCCCGATGGCCCGGATGGATTCCTCCCAGCATCAACTGGATCAATGAGGAGACACTGGCCGGGTTGTATTTCATCGGGTCATCGGCAAGGCGTGTATCGGGCGTCGTCGTGTCACCGCGCATGCCCTCGACACGCGAACGGACTCGCTGCAGATCACTCCGCAAAGCCGCTTCGGGATACCCGTTGCTGTTGCCATCGAGATAGTCGAGCCAGCTGTTTCCACCAAGCCGCTCACGGTCGGACTGTTTCATCGAGAGATAGTAGATCTCAAGGGCACCGGAGCTATAAGGCGAGCTGGAGAAATCGTACCAGCCGTCATCTCCGAACATGCGTGGATACTGCATCGAGCCGTCGACCATCTTTCCGGCCGCGTTGACCGCATCCGTCTGGCGGCGCCAGCAATCGAGGAACTTGTCATCGCCGGTCAGCAGGTATGCATTCATAAACCCGGTGAAACCAAGATAGTGCGTATTTCGATGTGCCAGGCTGCCGTCCTGCGGCACCTTGACCGTGAAGCCCCAGCCGTAGACACCGCCATACCACTTTCCATCAGTCTCACCGCCAACCGTACCATCGAGTCCGATGTTGGTCGGGATGATAAACCCGTTATCCTCCATGCGTTGTCGCCAGGCACTGGTGTATTCCAGAACCCAGTCCTTGTAGCGAGCCTGACCCGTCAGCATATAAGCATTCATCGCTAGCGAGGTGGCGAGCATGTTTTGAGGGTGATCGCCAACAATGTCGTTGTAATCCTCGAAGTGCTCTACCATCTGCTGGTAGGTATCCTCGCCGTGCCCGAGTTCGAACCGGCCCTTGACTTCAATTGGATCGCCGGCCCAGTCCAGACCGGTCGCTTTTCGTAATAGCGGTCCGCGGCTGCCGTTGAACAGACTGCGGATAATCTTCTGCTTGGGGTCATAATTTGGGGCGCCTGGATCGTCATTGAGGTAAAAACCGGCGAATCGTCGGATCCGGCTCGCCATCGTCCTGTCTTCCGGATCGGAGATTGGCTGCAGATCAAAAACGGTCAGGCCTTCGCCGTTGTGCACCCAGTCAAAGGTGACCGGAAATTCCTTGTAGTACATCCCATCACGAGCAAATGGCACATCCGTGGTCTTGGCCAGCGTGTACTGCCTCAGGTGACCTTCCCAGGCCCGCTTGTACATTCGCCGTATCTCGTTGGAGGCGCCGATGCTGTGCAGTATCGGCCAATCATTACAATTCTCGATGGCATCGTCAGGACCATCGTCTCCGCCCCAGCGTTCCACACACAGCAGCCACCCTCGCTCGTCAAAATACCTGGCGAAGAATTCCTCACAGGCGGCTTCGTTGGCGTCAATCAACGCCCGTTCCAGCAGCGCCCATGTCGGCGGTGACATTTCGGACTGGATCCTCAGTTCCACTTGCTGTGCGGATGTTGAAGTTGCACTGGCTGCGACGATCAACACGTTGAGAATAATCGTAAGACAGCGGGGATACCTACTCATGGATCTGCCTTGTGTCGGGAAAGCGGAGGTACATCGATGTCTTCAATGGCGGCACGGCAGACTCGCAGCATATTGCCGCCAATAATCTGCCGGATCTGTTCGTCTTTATAGCCACGCTGAACCAGGCCCACGGTGAACATCGGCCAGTTTGTCCAGGCGATGCTCTGTCCGGCAGCGGCGGTCGGACGGAAGTTGTCGTCGGGCCAGAGAGATCTCCATTCCTTACGGCTGCGCGGCCGCGACTTGATCTTTCCTGCCGTGGCGGAGGAATACTGCGATGTGTATGCGACGTCGCTACCAATCCCGACGTGTTCGCTGCCAAACTTCTTGACCACGTGATCGATATGGTCCAGTAGAGCTGCAATATCTCCCTGGCCCCTGAGGAATCGGCTAATACAGCAAATGCCGACCAGGCCTCCGGTGTCCGCAATCGCCCGGATGACTTCATCCGGCTTACTGCGGATATGCGGATGGAGTTCAGCACAGGTTGTATGGCTCGCCAGAACCGGCTTGTCCGATAACCTGGCTGTTTCCAGGCTGGTCTGCCAGCCGCTGTGGGCCACATCCGGGATCACGCCAACGCGATTCATTTCGCCAACCACGCTCTTACCGAAATCACTGAGGCCACCATTCGCCGCCTCGGCACAGCCATCACCGATCATATTTCTGCGCTGGTAGGTCAGGTGCATCATGCGGATGCCAAGCTGGTAGAAAATCCGCACGTAGCGCAACTCGTCCGCCACCGTGTCCCAGTTTTGCGTCAATGGAACTCCGTTGCCTGTCAGGTACAGGCAATGGTGACCAGCTTTCTTGGCAGCGACGATATCATCCGGATGAACAGCCTTGGTAAGTTGACCGGGCAGGTTGTCAGTCAGGAATGTGAAGCGGGCCAGCCGTTTGACCAGACGCAGTGGATCCTGCCCCTCCTCGCCGGCATTTTGGAAAATACATGTGACCCCTGCCTGCTGCCAGGCATGAAGAAACTCAATCCGCTCCAGGTCATTGCGCAAGGGGCCGATCATCGACTGTTCTTCACGCGCGTCGTCGTATTCGGCATCCGACGCCGAGGCATCGATCAGGCGATTCAAGGCGACTGGATCAAGCGACGCCCGCGGAGAGAATCCGTATGTATCAAAGACCAGCGACTCGCGATGCAGCGCCAGGCCTCTTTGGATCTCCTTCTCCGAGGGCTTGAGGATATCAAGAGCTGCCAGGCGATCCTGCTGGATCCGCGGATTGGGTACAAACTTGGCCAAGGCGGCTTGTGCCTCACCTTGCAACTGCCCCAAGGCTGAACAGGATTCTGCATCAAATGCGTCGAGGCCCAATAGGGACACGCCGGCACCCGTCGCCAGGAACTCACGCCGACCCGGCTTGTTGTGACTCATTTTCCATTCCCTCGCTGCTGGTTAGTTACCGAGTGCGCCTGGAGCCTTAGGTGCAGCCGACTAGTTTATAGAGCGCCAGGCTGCGGAAAAACACAGCTGGCCTGAGGATGTTCTCAGCCCCAGCCGAGAATGAAGGCAGCCAGGCCCGTGCCCAGCAGGGCTGCGCCGTAGCAAATGAACGGCAGCACGCCTTTGAGTCCCTTGAACCCGAGGTCCAGGGCCACATAGCGAAAACGATGAGCCCAATGGAACAATGGCAGTGAGATCAGCACAAAGATGTAGAGTCGTGCCAGCGGACGCCCCGCCAATTCATGCAGCCCCTCGGCGGAGATCCAGTTGCAGGACACGGCAAACGCGCTGATCAGGATCGTGATCGGGAAGAAGAAGGCGGCAACAACGCCACCCGCCGAAAAGAGTGACCAGAAAATTGGTTCGTTGGATCTTGCCATGGCCCTTACCTGTACATCGACACAATCCAAAGAATGACCGCGGACACAGCAAACCATGCGAGATAGTGGGCCGCGGCAATAAGTAGCGGGTTAACCCGGTTCTCGCCTCGCCAGATAACCAGCACTTTAGGCGTCAGGTTCAGCCAGGTGACGGTGTGGTAGACGACCATCGGCAGGGCGATGACCTGCAGTGCGATTACGATCGGATCCTTCAACAGAGCGGTAAATGCGTCGAGGTCACCCAGTCGCGACGCCAGCATCAAAAGGAATATCGCGTAACCGCAGACAAAAAGGCAGGTCAACTCACGGACCATGAACATGAAATACGATTTCCGTTTGAGCCACCAATTGGTGGGCATCGGTCGGATGTATTCCTTCGTTTTTGTCACGCCGTCAGTCATGCGTCCTTCCCTTTTTTCTTGCCCAGCGGCAGCAGGACGGATCGGTACCAGTCCTTCGTGGCAGTCACTTTCGCCTGTTGAATGGCACCCGCCGGGTCGACGTTTTTGGGACAGACTCGGCTACAATCTCCCACGAATGTGCATTCCCAAATACCCTCGTGGCTGAACATCACCTCGGCCCGTTCGTCCGCACCACCATCGCGGGAATCGAGATTGTAGCGTTGTGCAAGTGCCAGCGCAGCGGGCCCAATGAACTCTGGATGTTGACCGTAGACCGGGCAGGCCGAATAGCAGAGCATGCAATTGATGCACATGCTGAATTGCTTGTACTTGGCAAGTTCAACAGGTGTCTGCAGGTACTCGCCCTCCGAGACGGGCTTCTCTTCTTTCGGGACGAGCCAGGTCTGCACATCCGTCAGCTTATCGAGGAAGTCATCCATGTTGATGACGAGGTCGCGTATCACGGGGAAGTAATTCAGTGGTTCGACCCGGATTGTGGCTGGGTAGTAGTCCCGTATAAAGGCCGCGCATGTCAACATGGGGTCGCCGTTGACCATCATCCCGCAGCTGCCGCAGACACCCATTCGGCACGACCAGCGAAACGTGAGCGTGCCATCGATCTCGTTCTTGATGTGGTTGAGTGCGTCGAGAACGACCCAGTCTTCGAAATAGGGCACTTCGTACGTCTGGTAGAAGGGCTCTTCATCTTCTTCCGGACGGTATCGGAATACCTCCAGGACGACGACCTTATCAGACGGAGTGGGCTCACTTGCTGCCATAGACGCGTTCTCCTGGAGGCCATCGCGTGATCACCACATCGAGATAGTCGATGCGAGGATCACCGTCACCGTAGTAGGCGAGTGAATGTCGAAGATACTGTCCATCGTCCCGTTCCGGGTAATCGATGCGCTGATGCGAGCCACGTGACTCCTTGCGAGCAAGTGCACTGTGGGCCAGCGCCTCGGCAACGTCGAGCATGTATTCCAGTTCCAGCGCGGAGGTCAACTCGGTATTAAACGTCAGGCTGTGGTCAGCCAGTTCAACATTACCGAACCGCTCCTTGAGTTCACGGATCGTATTGCAGGTCGCCTGCAGCGACTCGCCAGTACGATAGATACCCGCCCCCTCTTCCATTGTGGTCGTCAATTCGCCACGCAGTCCGGCAATCGTTTCATCGCCATTACCGGGCTGAAAGAATTGTTTGCGGATCCGCTGTTGTTCCTCGGTTGCCTGGGCCATCACTTTCTCCGCATCAATGTCGCCACAGCTGGTACCGAACTGTACCGCCGCGCGAGCTGCACGGGCACCGAACACCAGCAATTCCGTGAGCGAGTTCGAACCGAGTCGATTCGCTCCATTGATACTGACGCAGGCACATTCTCCGGCAGCAAACAAGCCCGGCATGGGCGTTTCGCCGTTGATATTTGTATGCACGCCACCCATCACGTAATGCACGACAGGCCGTACCGGGATCAATTCGTGAACCGGGTCGATGCCGGCATAATTGCGACACAACTCGCGCACGAATGGGATCTTTTTGTTGATCTTCGCCTCGCCCATATGGCGAACATCGAGGTGAACATAATCGCCGTATTCACCCTGAATCGTGCCGCCCTTTTCTCGTTCCTGGATAAATGCCTGCGAGAGTCTGTCCCGCGGGCCCAGTTCCATCGACCGTTTTTGTGGGTGCTCAGGATCATTTATATCCAGCGCTTGACCGAGGTCGTAATCCTGCAGGTATCGTTGGCCGTGCTTGTTGACGAGGATGCCCCCTTCCCCGCGGGAAGCTTCCGTGATCAAAATTCCCGTCCCGGGCAAGCCCGTCGGGTGGTACTGGACGAATTCCATATCCTTGAGCGGCACGCCCGCACGGTAAGCCAGCGACATGCCATCGCCAGTCTTAATTGCCGCGTTGGTGGTGAAGGAAAATATCCGGCCCGCTCCACCCGTGCAGAGAATTGTTCCCTTGGCCACCACCGCGCGAACCTGGCCAGTACGAAGTTCGATCGCAGTGACTCCCTGGCAGACTCCGTCGGTGACCAGCAATTTGGTTGCAAACCACTCGTCATAACGCGTCACGTTGTCGTATTTCAGAGCTGTCTGGAACAGTGCGTGCAGCATATGGAAGCCGGTCTTGTCGGCGGCAAACCAGGTCCGTTCAATCTTCATTCCACCGAACGGACGAACTGCTACGGAACCATCCGGTTCACGACTCCAGGGGCAGCCCCAGTGCTCCAGTTGGGTCATTTCACGAGGTGCTTCGTTGACGAACAACTCGACCGCATCCTGGTCCGCCATCCAGTCGGCGCCTGAAATTGTGTCGTAGCAATGGTCGTCGAGGCTGTCGTTCGGCTTGACCACTGCAGCCGCACCGCCCTCCGCGGAGACTGTGTGCGATCGCATCGGGTAGACCTTCGACACGACGCCGACGCTCAAGTTAGGGTTTTCCTCACCGATCGCGATGGCAGCGCGCAGCCCAGCTCCACCACCTCCCACAATCAAGATGTCGTGTTGCAGCAATTCCATTGAGCATTACCAAGAGAAAACACAGGTAAACCGCCAATGCGAGCGACCAGTATTACGCAATTCTCGCATTTAGACAACTATGGAAAATCACTGCCCGCAGCAAGTGATTCTCGTTTTCCGCCAACAAGTCATCTGCCACGGGTCCGCAACAGCCAGACGCGGCTGTTGTGGTGCCCTGCATCGCCAGCGGTGCCGAGCCGCAGCGGCCATCCTGCGCTCGTCTCGCAGATGTCCGCCTGATTCCACGCGCCGTCAACCTGACATCGGTTCGGTAAATCCCAATCACCACTGTTTCCCGCAAGTTCTACCGTTTTCAAGTTGAAGCAGGCAGATTTCCGAAGCTGGTTTAGACGACGGTACGGAATCTGCACTGTTCTAAGGCAGGATATCCAACCACTCTGTCAACTTAAACGGAACCAACCCATGTCAAGCGTCACTCGGCTGGCAGCCTTACTTCTCATGGTAGGAACGACGGCCACTTCACTTCCTGGCCAGGACCCGAACCAAGCGGGCAAGCGGGCCGCTCTGCACGAGGCTCTCGTGGCGCCGCTGAATGAACCGGGCCGCAAACAGCTTGTGGCCCAACAGATAAATCAACTGAACGACGCTCAGCTGGACCGCCTGCACCAGGCCCTGTTGGCACGGATTCAGCAGCTAGAAGAGATTCAACAGCGTCTGCTGGCGCGCGAACAGCTTGCCTGGCAGCAGGCTCGGCAGATGCAGTGGCTCTGGAACCAGATGCAGCAGAATCGTGGCTGGGGTGGCCGTCCTGTCGGTTTCTCTCCAGTCGTCAGCTGGTTACCGCAAGGCACCAACATGACGGCTAGTGCCGTTGTCTCCCCCGACCGTCGCTATGTACGAATTTCCGTCAACCCGTTCTTTTCGTCGATCGGGCCTGTCGACACATTCAATTTCAACAATGGCCAGACGCGACGGATCTATCCCGGCAGCTACGGTCCTAACGGCCGGACCTACAGCCAGCCACCGCCGAATTCTCGACCAGTACAGCAGACGCGACAGCAGCCTGATTGGTACAAGCGAATTCGCACCAATCGATAACAGTCAGCTAAGACCTGCAGGGGATCTAGGCGAGTGCCATGACGCGCGTCGGCCCGCCACTGGCTCCCTTGATTTTCGGTGCACCCACGACGATCGTAGCGCCCCAGGCCGGTACGCTTGAGAGGTTGGCAACATTCTCCAGCCCCCAGCGGTTGGCCCCCAGCCACGCCACATGGACTGGGAAATCTGATGTCGAGCCCTGATCCAAGCTGGCGGTGTCCACCGCAATCGCCGTGACGTTCCGTTGTTCAAGCAGAAACTCCGCCGTATCAACATGGAAACCGGGAAAGTGTCGCACCTGGTCTTCGTCAAAGTTGATGAACTTGTCTGAATAGACGTGGCGATCCCAACCGCTATTCATCGCCACGCAACAGTCGTTTGGTAGCTTGCCATAGCGGCTTTCCCAGTCCACCACATCCTTGATCATCACTTGCGCATCGTTGTCATCACGTGCGCGGCCCTGGATGTCAATCACAGCCAGTGGCAGTACAAGGTCCTCGACCGGTATTTGATCGACGGTAAGACCTGCCGGATTGCGATGAAACGGTGCATCAATGTGCGTTCCGGCATGTTCATCCAATCGCCATTCAAAGACGTTCCAGTCATCACCCCCATCCGTGCTGGCCATGGTCTTGAGTTCCACCACGGAGCCCCCGCCCCGCCAGTGGGTAAAGTCCTCGCTGTAGGTGTGAGTCAGGTCAAGCACGCGGCGGAATGACGTGATCCCAGCCCTCGGGCGGACGCGGCGAGGTTGATCGGCGTGCGCCGTGGTTTCCGGTGCCGCAAGCGTTGCCCCCGCGACAAGACCCAACGAACTGATCATCTTTCGACGCGACAGCTGTCTTTCGACAACTTCGAGGCAGCCCGGAACACACATGATCTATTTCTCCTTGCTGTTCGCTGCTTTCCATAGCAAGCAGCATCGCACGAGTTAACGAGTGGCCTTATCTTTTTCGACGGCAAACATCAGGAGCATCATTTGCGCGATGGATAGCCAGACGGTGGCAAACATTCGCGGTGACAAGAACGAATTTATGGTCAGGTCCTTGATCACTTGGCCAGTCAACAGCACCGAATCCTTGGTCTCCGGATTAATGACCCTGCCCTGACCGTGCTTGAAGATATTGCCGACGTAATATGCTACGGCTACGCCAATGGCGAGCACCTGGAAGACAAAAACCAGGCCGGCGCCGACCTTGATCGCCTCGTCCCACCAACTGGCGTTTATCAAGACACCGACCGACCCTATCAGCAGGGCGATATGGCCTACCACACAGAAGCCGGCGATCCAGAGTGACGGACTGCCGTAGTTGTCGCTTATCAGATTCATCAGGCCGCGGTTCGCCCCAGCAGATTTGAAGATCAGGATCACGCCATAGATCATCACGGGTATATCCAATCCCACCAGGATTAGAACCAGATAGCGATAGGGACCCAGTTGCGACTTGTCAGGCTGCATTTTCTCATCGCTCATCCAGTTTGGTGCTGTTATGTTCATTGGCCTTTTCGCCTGCAAGAGGACTCCGGGGGCACTGGGCCTTGATTATCCGTTCAGCCCCCATGGTACCAAGCACCTGTGAAGCCTGACATCTCCACAACCAAAAACCCTCTTCGGTGGCAAACCGAGACTCCCACCAATGATACAATATGGCGGCTTCAGCCCAGCTGAACCCCGGCCATCCGGCAGTTTCTTCACTGAGTCTCCTCATGAGCGACGACCACCCCGAGCTCGACTTACCGGAAACATGCCTACCGGAGTGGAGCGTGGCGGATCTGCCAGAGCCTGAACCTCTCCGGCTCAAGCAATGGCACCGTTTTATCGGTCCCGGCATCGTGATGTGCGGCATCCAGATTGGTGGCGGCGAGTGGCTCTACGGCCCCAGCATCACGGCCACCTACGGCGGCGCGTTGATGTGGATAGCCACAGTCGCGATCATTGTCCAGTTGTTCTACAACCTCGAGGCCGGCCGCTATGCGATCTACAGCGGTGAGCCGATTTTCACGGGCTTCATGCGGTTGCGGCCGGGCCCGGCCTTCTGGATTACCGGCACCATGTTACTCTCCGTGGGAGCCCTGATTCCTGGGCTCGCTTCCCACGCTGCCACAATTATCGCCGCCTTCTTTCTTGATCGGCCTCCCGGGCCGGAGGACCAGGGACTGGTGATGACGATCGGTTATGCCACCCTGGCGATTGCCATCCTGCCCACACTGGTGGGCGGAAAGATCTACAACATGCTGCAGTACGTGATGACGGCCAAGGTCGTGATTGTGCTTGGTTTTTGTCTTGTCGCAGGCCTGCTGTTTGTCACGCCTGAGAACTGGGCCAACGTCTTCGTGGGCTTCCTGAGATTCGGTGAGATCCCAGTCGACGGGCCGCTTGAAGACGGCCTTAAGCCTACTCGCAACATTTTCACCAGCCTCTGGAGCGACGGCACCCTGCCGATCATGTCACTCACCAATATTGCAGCCTTGGGAGCTTTCGCTGGCTATGCCGGTGGAGGCGGGCTGAGCAATTCCAGCTACAGCAACTTTGTACGGGACAAGGGCTGGGGCATGGGTAAGCACGTGGGTGCAATTGCAAGTGCCGTCGGCGGCCGCGACATCAAGCTCAGTCATATCGGCACAGTCTTTCCCCCCAATGAAAAGAACCTCAAACGCTGGAAGGGCTGGTGGGGATACATCAAGCGAGATCAGCTGATCATCTGGCTGCCGGGCTGCCTGATGGGGATGGCCTTGCCGGCGCTGCTGTCGATGCAGTTCTCATCCTCGTCGAGCATGATGATCGGCACTCCCGAACAGGTCGACGAAGCACGTCGCTTCGGTCAAGCAGTCATCACCGCGGACGGAATGCGGCAGGCACTCGGCAACTATGGCCAGTTGTTCTGGTCGCTGTGCCTGCTCGTCGGGCTCTGCGTTTTTCTTCCCAGCCAGATGTCGATTGTGGAGAATTTTGCTCGCCGCTGGACGGATATCATCTGGTCAGGCAGTAAGCGTGTGCGAACCACGATGAAGCCGCACCAGGCCAACCGTGTCTATTACACGATCCTGGCGGCCTACGTTTTCTGGTCATTTACCTGGCTGACAATATTCCTGCTGATTCGTAAGCCGCCGTCCTTGATGACGGATATCATTGCCAATCTCAATAATCTCGCCCTCGGCGCTACAGCCATCCTGCTGTGGCGCGTCAACACACGGTTACTTCCCAAGCAGATTCAGCCGCGTTGGTACAACAAACTCGGATTGTGGTGCTGCGCCGCATTCTACCTGGGCCTGTTTGCGCTCGTGGCGGTTAAGATCGTGAGCCAGTACACTTAGCAATTCCAGCTGTCCTCCCCATTCCCACAACGCTTGGCACACTGCTGATGGCGACGCAATCCACAAAGAGCCTCTCCAAGCAGGGCTACCTCGACCTTTACCGCGTGATGGTGACGATCCGGTTGACCGAAGAGAAGCTTGCCGAATCCCACCAGCAAGGCCTGATCCACGGCGCCTGCCACACCTATGTCGGTGAGGAGGCGATCGCTCCCTCGGTCTGCGCCCACCTTTCTCAGGACGACGTCGTCTTTAGCACTCACCGCGGCCACGGACACGCCCTCTCCAAGGGAGTTACATCCCAGCAGCTGATTGCTGAGTTGTATGGTCGGGCCGAAGGTATCTCACTGGGCCGTGGTGGCAGCATGCACCTCTTCGCCCCCGAGGTCGGCCTGATGGGCACCAGCGGTATCGTTGGTCCATGCATCCTGCAGGCAGTCGGAGCCGGTTATACCTTCAAGCTGACTGACTCGAGTAATGTCGGTGTCGCCTTTTTCGGTGATGGTGCCGTCAACAACGGCGCCTTCCACGAAGGCCTCAACCTGGCCAGCATCTGGGATCTTCCTGTCTTGTTCATTTGCGAGAACAACCAGTTTGCTACCGAGGTTCCTTTCAAAGACTCCAGCGGTAACGCCAGCGTCGGCAACCGCGGACCCGCTTACGGCATGCCAAGTCACGAACTGGATGGCAACGACGCCGAATTGATTCATGCCGTTGCCGGCGAGGCGATTGAGCGAGCGCGTGCCGGTGAAGGTCCGACCTTGATCGAGTGCAAGACCTACCGGACACGGGCGCACGCCGAGGGCATGTCCGACTTTAGCTATCGCACTCGCGACGATGTCGCCGAGTGGAAGAAGCGCTGCCCCATCGCCCGACTCAGACTGGCAGCCATCGGCAGCTTCCCGGAACTCGAAGACGGGCTGAATTCAATTGACGCCGAGATTGCGGAATCTGTCGCCGCTGCCCATCAGGCGGCAGAAGCGGCGGCCTGGCCCGACCCAGAGACCGTCGATTCTCACATCTACGCGCTGGCCAGCGACCCCACCACGCCACGGGACGAACCACTCCAGCACGGCTTCGCCACCGACCAGGACGACACACGCCAGTTGACTTACATGGCTGCTACGCACGAGGGCCTCGCCGAGATGATGGAAGAGGACCCCTTGATCTTCGTACTGGGGGAAGGCATCGGAGCCCGCGGGGGCAACTTTAATACCACCACAGGCCTTTACGATATCCATGGCGCCGTGCGACTGCGTGATACGCCGATTGCCGAACGTGGCTTCGTCGGCCTCGGGTGCGGTGCAGCAATGACTGGCAGTCGGCCGGTCATCGACTTCATGTTTGCAGATTTCATCCTCGATGCCGTGGGCGAACTGGTGAACCAGATCGCCAAGATGCAGTACATGAGTAGCGGTCGACTAAGTATGCCGATCCTGCTGCGGGGCTGCGTCGGCATCGGTCATTCAGCTGCCACACATCATTCAGGCAACTACTATCCGATGTATTCCCAGGTGCCAGGGCTGCGAGTGATCGTTCCCTCCACAGCTTACGATGCCAAGGGACTCCTCAAGACCGCCCTGCGTTCCAACGACCCTGTGATAATGCTCGAGCATCGCGAACTCTTGAGCGTCAAGGGACCGGTTCCCGAGGGTGATTACGAGATTCCATTTGGTGTGGCGTCGATCGTTCGTGAGGGAACAGATGTTACCGTCGTGGCACTCGCTCAGATGGTTCATCGCACGATGTCGGTCTGCGGACAACTGGCAGCCGATGGCATCGAGGTCGAGCTTATTGATCCCCGCACAACCTCACCTCTCGATACCGACACAATCATCGCCTCCGTCCGCAAAACTGGCCGACTGCTGGTGATCGATGAGGCTTACGGGCCCTGTGGAATTGGTGCTGAGATCCTGGCAACGGTCGCAGATGACGGCTTTGATGACCTCGATGCCCCGCTCAAGCGTCTGAATTGTCGTTTCACCCCTATTCCCTACAGCCCACCATTGGAAGCCGCCGTGGTTCCGCAAGCGGACCAGATTGAGCGGACCATACGTGAGCTGGTTGCAGAATAGGAGTGCAGGCTGTGGCGACAGAAATAGTCGTGCCGAGACTGGGCTGGTCGATGGAGGAAGGGACCTTTGCCAGTTGGCTCAAAAACGAGGGTGACCTTGTCGAAAAGGGTGAATTCCTGTTTGAGCTGGAAGGCGAAAAGGCGATCCAGGAAGTGGAGACATTTCACGGCGGCATTTTGTCACTGTTACCCAATGGTCCCCAGCCTGGCGATATCGTACAGGTTGGGCAGCTGCTTGGCTTCCTGCTTGAGCACGGTGAGTCGGCCCCCGCCGACACCACCCCCACAAGTACCGCGGCAATAGCGACAGACGATATTCCAGTAACTCCCCTGCCCGCCAGGTCGCTGCCAGGGGGTGGATCCGAGCCGGTGCAATCGGGTCGCATCCGGATCACGCCGCGGGCACGCAGATTAGCAGGCCAGCACGGTCTTGATTGGACCACCTTGGCGGGATCAGGCCGCGACGGTCGTATTCGAGAAGTGGACATTCGAGCTGCAGTGGATATCGACGATTCGGCCGGTCGATTGCAGAACATCTCACCGCTAGCACAGGCATTCATCTCTCGCTGGGAAGCGCGGGGCGCGGGAGCACTACCGGTCACACTGCATCGACGCCTGCAAGTCAACTCGCTCGCCGCACTTAAGAAAAGTGAGAATGCCAGTTACAACGACCTGCTGCTGCAGTTTATAGGCAGAGCCTTGCAGTCCCACCCTCATATGAACAGCGCCTGGACCGAGCAGGGTGTGCTTCACTTCAATGACATCAATCTCGCCCTTGCCGTCGATACTCCAGCCGGTCTGGTCGCTCCAGTGATCCACGACATTACCTCACTCGACCTACCAGCGCTGCAGGCGCGAACGGCCGACCTTGCCGAGCGGTCGATCGCCGGCAGCCTGACAGCAGCCGACCATGACAACGCGACATTTGTCGTCACAAATCTCGGCATGTTCGGCGTGGAAGAATTCACGCCTCTCTTGAACCCCCCACTCTGTGCCACGCTCGGTATTGGTAGGATTTCAGCTCAGCCTGTTGTTGAAGACGGCCAGCTGGTTGCAGGCCAGGTATTGCCGCTGAGCCTGACGTTTGACCACCGCATTGTGGACGGAGCTCCAGCGGCCCGTTTTCTGGATGACCTCTGCAAACTCATCACGGATGCTTAGCGCAATGGATTACCATCATGACCAGAATTGAACTCGATCCGCAGGACCTCGCGGAGCTGAAACAACAGAGCGCCGAAATTCGCCATCTTGAACAGCGAGTTATCAAGGCCGAGGCGGGGTTGGATAAACTATGCCAGCAGTTGCAGGATGCGACAGCCAAGCTGCAGGACCAGCGGGCCGGCTTGGCGGAGGCACGGCAGCAGTTCCAGACACTCTCCAGCACGATTGGAGCACCGGCGCTGCAGTCACTTGTGGCCGCCAGTTCGTCCCGCTCAGATTCGGGCGACGCAGCCCTCGGCCCGCGCGAAAAAACTCGCTGGGTTTACGGAAAACTCGTTCGGCGCGACCGCAGCGAAGCTGACCTGAGCACATTGTTTACTGCTGAGCTCGGTAAACCAGCCGATACGCTCCTGGGCTTCCTGGCTACCAGCAAATATTTCCGTAAGTCCGGAAAACCAGGCGAGTTTTGTTGGTCAATCTCTAAGAATCGCCTCAACGACCTGCGCGACTATCTGGCCTAGGCTTCGGTCCAGAAGTCTTCATCGACCGACACACCGAAGCCGGGGCGGTCAGGCACTGTCACGTGACCGGCGATAATCTCTGGTGACCCTGCCAGGCAGCTGAACCAGTCACGCGCCGATTCTGCCAGCGGCTGCGGGTCCAGTGCGGCAATCGCCTGCAGCGCGTACGGTTCGGATCCGCGATGTGGGCAGACTCTCAAGCCATGCTTGTCGGCAATCCGATAGATCTCTATCAGCGACGTCAGGCCGCCGCACCAGTTGATATCTGGTTGCAGGACGGCATGCATGCGTTGTTCGGCCAGCCAGCCGAATCCTTCGGCGAGATACTCATGTTCTCCCCCAGCGATCGGAATCGGTGACTCCTTGCACAGTTGCTGGTATCCAGCGACATCATCTGGTTGCAATGGTTCCTCAATCCAATCCAGTTGCAAGGGTTCAAGTTCCCTCGCAACCTGCAGGGTAATTTCTGTATCCCAGTTGCCGAAAGCATCGATCATGATTCGCTTTTCGGGACCTAACAGCTCGCGGGTCATTTCGACCATCGCCCGCAGTTCGTTTATTTCTGGTGGCGAGCCAAAGCGTTCGACATGCAACTTGACCGCCTCGGCGCCACCGGCAATCAGCTGTCGGGCCGCCTCAGCGTCCCAGACCGTTGCATAAGTAGGAAGCTGGCGACTGAGGTCGACGGCCGGGTTCAATAATTCAGCAACGGTCTTCCCCTCGACATGGCCGCGTCGGTCCCAGAGTGCCAGGTCGACGCCACTGATCGCCATCACGACGACTCCTTTGCGTCCGAAGAAAGCAGTAGCCCGACAGACAGCCTGGTGCAGCGCCGCTGGGTCAGCGGCGGACTGGCCAACGAGTGCATCCTGCAGAACGGTCCGGATGATATGCATGCCGGCCGCTCCCCCAGCACCAACTCCGAGTCCCATACTGCCGTCGTCACAGCGGACGCGAACAACGATCTGCCCGAGTGTTGTTCGCCAATCGTCGGGGGAGCCAGGCGTGGCGGGTTGGACCGCGTCGATCCCGATAATTCGTGCTGCATCGCTCGCCACGTCAGTTCTCCTTGACTTGTTTGTTAACACCATGCGGATACATTTGAAGTCACGCCTGTCCTGCTGGGAAGCGTGGTCGACAGGCAACTGCAACTTTTTCAGCTGGATTCAGTGTCCCACATGGAACCAACCAACCTGTTGTTTATTCTCTCGGATGAACACAACCGTGACTGCCTGGGCTGTTACGATCACCCACTCGTGCAGACACCGAACCTGGACAGTCTTGCCGCCCAGGGCGTTCTCTTTCGATCTGCCTATACGAATTGCCCCATCTGTGTACCTGCACGGGCCTCATTGGCCACAGGCGAATACGTCAACTCCATTCGATACTGGGACAATGCCTTTCCCTACGATGGGCGGGTCAAGGGCTGGGGCCACAGGCTGATCGATGCGGGTCATCGCGTTGATTCGATCGGCAAGCTGCACTATCGCAGCGACGCCGACCTCGATGGTTTCACGGAAAAGATCGTGCCCCTGAACGTTGTGGATGGCATTGGCGATGTGATGGGCTCCATTCGGGACGACATTCCTGTGCGGGTTGGCAGTCGCAGCGGGATAACCTCGGCCGGCCCTGGAACATCAAGTTACCTCGATTATGACGTCGAGATTGCCGACCGCGCTTGTGACTGGCTGCAGCAGGCGTCAGCCGGAGAGAGGGGTGACAAGCCATGGGTGCTGTTTGTTTCCTTCGTCTGTCCTCACCCACCGTTCATTGCACCTCCGGATCTCTACGAGCTGTATCCGCTGGACGACATTCCCTTGCCGGTACAAAGCAGCGAATCTGACCGGCCCGACCATCCGGCCATGGCGGCGATCCGAAAAGCGATGCAATACGAGGAACCGTTCAGCGATGAGGAGATTCGGCGTGTGACGGCGGCGTATTACGGTGCCTGCACTCACCTGGACCGTCAAATCGGCCGTGTCCTGGAATCCCTCTCATCCAGCGGTTTGTCTGACACGACGCGAATTGTCTACACCAGTGACCACGGTGAGAGCATGGGCCGCCGCGGGTTGTGGGGTAAATTCACCATGTACGAGGAGTCGGTAGCGGTCCCGCTGATTCTCTCCGGACCGGATATACCGCAGGCTGAAAGCCGGGATGATTTGGTCACACTCGTCGATTGCTACCAGACGATCCTGGATGCCGTCGGTCTGCCCAGCACGGAAGCCGAAAACCGGCTTCCCGGAACTTCACTCTGGCCGCTGGCCCAGCAGAGTGGTCCTGACCGGGTTGCTTTCAGTGAATACCATGCCGTGGCGTCGCACGGCGCCAGTTACATGCTCCGGCAGGGCAACTTCAAGTACATTCATTACGTCGATGCGCCACCCCAGCTGTTCGACCTGGCCAACGACCCATCTGAAACGGTTAACCTGGCGGCAGACCCAGCCTATCAGGATGTGCTCGTCACCCTGAAGGCAGAATTGTCCGCAATCGTCGATCCTGACGAGGCCGATCGGTTGGCAAAGTCCGACCAGGCGGCTCTGCTGGCGGAGCATGGCGGCCGCGAAGCGGTGCTCCAACGCGGCACCTTTATCAACTCGCCAGTACCAGGCGACGCGCCGCGAACCACGGCCGAGGAGGCATAGCCGTGCCTGAGCAACCCCGCCAAAAGTACCTGGAAACGCAACATCGCCATGTGACCCAGTGCCTGCGGGAAGCCTGGTTTGTCGGGATCGTATGGTTCGCCAGCCTGCTCTTTGTCGCCGGCTGGATTGGTGTTTATGGGTATCTTCCAGAGTCATCGCGGCCCGACGAACCAACCCTGGTGCTGGGAATACCGAGCTGGGCTTTCTGGGGTCTGTTTGTTCCCTGGCTCGTCCTGGTCCCTGTGACCTGGTTCTTCGCCGCCGTTGTGCTCAAGGATGACGAGCCAATCCTGCCATGGCCAGACGGCGATGACGAGCCTGCTGACCAGGAGGCGGATCCGTCGTGAACACGCCTGATGCACAGACGGAGTTCGCCCGCGGGGCAGTCATCATTCCCTTCGCGGTTTACATGATCGCGGTCTTTGTGATCGCCTGGGCCGCGCACCGGTACCTTCGTCAGAACAAGAGTTTTGAGGACGAATACTACGTCGGCAGCCGCAGCTTCGGTGCCTGGGTGCTGGCGATGTCATGGGTCGCCACGATGGCGAGCGGGGGTTCATTCCTCGGGTATCCGTCGCGAATCTTTTCTTATGGGTGGTCGATGACGCTCTGGGTCAGTGGCTCTTGTGTCGCCGCCCTGGTTGGCCTCGGTGTAGTTGGCAAGCGAATTAATCGCCTTGCGCGGCAAACCGGCGCGCTGACGCTGGTCGATATTCTGCGAGATCGCTTCAACAGTCGGGCTATCGGCTTCGTCTACCCGATCGTGATCGTTTTCATCACCTCGGTCTACCTGCTGGCCCAGTTCGTGGCCGGCGCCCGGATCCTTGAAAACATCATGGAGATTAGTTACTTCCAGGGACTACTTATCTTCTCGGTCTGCGTGGTGCTCTACACCACCTATGGCGGTTTTCGTGCCGTCGCCTGGACAGACACGCTGCAGGGCATCGTGATGATTGTTGGTATCGTGCTGCTGGTGCCATTCGCGCTGTATGCAGCCAGCGGCATGACTGCAGCGACTACTGCATTGTCTGAGCGAGTCGATCCTGTGGCGGAGCTCAGGGGTCTGCCACAGGAGAAGCATGCCTATCTTTACGGCCCTGGGCCACGGAAAGTCCCAGGGAATATCGAAGAGCTTAGCAAAGCACCAAAAGAGACCATTGGGGCAGAAGAAGACTTGCGTTGGCTGCCATGGACGTTGGGGATTTCATTTTTCATGCTGCGATCGCTGGCCGCGATGATGATGCCCACCACGGTTCCGCGCATGCTGGCCTTCAAGGACACACGTGCGCTGCGCCGGGCTCTGTACGTGCTGGCACCCTATATTCTACTGATGTACGCCAGCAGCCTGATCACGATGAATTGTGCGGAGAAGATTGGCCTTGGCCTGGCCCCGCATGATGCCGACCAAGCCGTTCCCGAGCTGGCCAGGAGAGTTGCTCCCGCCTGGCTGGCGGGCCTCATCATTGCTGCGCCCTTCGCTGCCGTGATGTCGACTGTTGATTCGGGATTGCTGGTCGTGAGCGCGTCCATCGTCCGCGACCTGGTCCAGCGCAACTTTGTCCCAGAGATGCGCCAGTCGACAACCCGGCGACTCAGTTACGGCATCACAGCCGCCGTCGGGGTGGTGGCGTTCGGCATGGCACTTAGCAAACCACCCTTCCTGCAACCGCTGGTGATTTATTACGGAGGAGGAGCGGCCGCGTCGCTGTTCTGGCCAAGTATCGCCACGCTCTTCTGGCGGCGAGCCAACTCGGCAGGGGTCCTGGCGGGCCTGGCTGGAGGAATGATTACGTTTGTGCTGTTCAACATCTATCAGCCGTTTGACGGTTATGTCCATCTACACGCCTTCGTCTACGGCTTTGCCTTGTCAGGTATCCTGACTTTCCTCGTCTGTCGGTTCGGACCGGCGCCGTCACAGCACGAGCTGGATTTCTATTTTGGCGCTCCAACACCGCAGCAGCCCGACGAACGGATGGTATAGTGACGCGATGGCTGATACCGAACAACCTGACTGGCTTGCCGACACCAGCGACGAGACGTTTGCGAACGATGTGCTGGAGGCATCGCAGTCGGCCATTGTCGTCCTGGACTTCTGGGCGACCTGGTGCCAACCCTGCACAATGCTCTCGCCGTTGCTGGAAAAGGTGGTTTCTGAACATAACGGCAGCGTCCTACTGGTCAAGGCGGACACCGATCTTGCGCCCAAGGCTGCTGCCGAATACGGTGTGCAATCGCTCCCGGCCGTGTTTGCGATTCTTGACGGGGATCCCGTTGATGGCTTCCAGGGACTGATGGCCGAAGAGGACCTGCGCGATTGGCTGGGGCGTCTCGTCCGCCATAAACAACTGCTCGATCTCCAGGGCCTCGAGAAGACAGACGCTGAGGCCGCTCTCACGGGTTATCGGGAGATCCTGGCGTCGGATGAAGATTCACCCCACGCCAATATCGGCCTGGCTCGGGTTTTGCTGGCTACCAACGACGCCGACGGTGCGTCTGAAATTATTGCCAGGCTGGAAGAACGCGGCTTTCTCGAACCGGAAGCCGAGCGGATCAAGGCCCAGTTGTCGATCGATTCGATCGACGACGATGCTATCGAGTCCTTACGATCTGCTGCGGACTCGGGCGACTATGATGACCAACTCAAACTGGCGCAGGCACTGGCGTCTTCGCAACAATACGACGAAGCCTGCACGATCGCACTAACATTGATTGCGGAGGATCGCAGCCGGACCGGTAAAGACGCACACCAGTTGATGCTCAACATGTTTACTGCCCTGCCTGACGATTCCGAGGTAACAGCCACCTATCGGCGACGACTGGCAATGGCACTGTATTAAGGGAATCACAGCATGCAGATCATTCGTTATCGCGATTCGGCTGGCAACACGCACTTCGGGCAGCAGCGTGATGGTAATACCACTCGACTGGATGGCTCACCCTTCGCCGGTTTTTCGTCAACGGATGAAGCTGCGGACCTGGCTAAACTGTTAGCACCAATCGACCCGGTCGATATCCTCTGCATTGGCTTGAACTACGGTCACCATGCCGAAGAGAGTGGCGCGGATATTCCGGAGCATCCGATCCTCTTTATGAAGGCTACCTCGGCAGTTCAACATCCTGGAGATCCAATTGTCCTGCCACGCAGATTGGCCAGCGATGCGGTCGATTATGAGTGTGAGCTGGCCGTTGTTATTGGCCGTGAATGCAAGAACGTATCGAGCGATGATGCTCTGGATTATGTCTTCGGTTACACCTGTGCCAACGATGTCAGTGCTCGAGACTGGCAAATAGAATATGGTGGCAGCCAATGGTGCCGAGGCAAAACATTTGACACCTTCTGCCCACTCGGGCCGGTGCTGGTAACCAGCGACGAGATTGCAAACCCCAATGACCTGGGAATTCGTACCATTCTCAACGGCGAGATTATGCAGGACTGGACGACAAGTGACATGATCTTTGATGTGCCAACCCTGATTGAATTTCTCAGCGGCAGTACGACCTTACGCGCTGGCACCGTGATCCTGACAGGAACTCCTCACGGCGTCGGCGGTGCCCGCACGCCACCTGTATTCCTGCAGCCCGGTGATACCGTAACCGTTGCAATTGATGGAATTGGAAGTCTGACCAACCCAGTAACGGCAGAAGAGTAGTTGTGCGGATCTGAGAGTCTCGATTCTTACTGGAATTACTGAGACGCCCAACTAAGCTACGGGAAGTGGACAATATCCCCACGCCGTCTTCGAATAGTCCATTTGAAGATTCTCGCACCTGCTTCGAAACAGCGCCATCCATGAGCACTCCGCAATACAAGTTGCAAGACGATGGGCGACCCTATGGTCAAGCAGACCTCGTCGGCTGGCTTGACGAGTTTTCCCAGTCCGAACGCTATAGCAGCCGTCGCACCCAGGTGCTGCGAGAGCTCGAAGAACGGCCATTCAAGGCCACCGGCCTACTGGTCAGCAGCGAAGGGACCTATGGCTATACCGTCGATCCCCGCTTGCGGCGAGGACTGACAATCAAGGCGACTATCGAAGGGACTGACCATACGGTCCTCGTACAGATGTCCGCCGACCAGACTGCCGAGATTGAGGCCATGCCGGTCGGCACATCCCTGCCGGTCTGTTTTGTGATCACCCGCTGGCATTCAGTCGACAAGGCATTTGTCGGTCATTCTGCCTTCGACCTGCCAAGCGCTGCTGAAGCTGTTGTCGAAGAGGATAGTGCTGCGGACGAGCAGCCGGCCGCACCGGCCGACGCTGAACCCGCGCCTGCGCCCGTGCCACAAGATAAACCGCAACCCGCCAGCGAAGAGGATCCGCAGAACGGGACTGACTCGTCTGCTGACGTGGTTGACCTGGATGCTGCCCCAGCGGTTGAGGCGACGGCGGAGATTGTTGACCTGCAGGCTGCCGCAACTACCGAGCCAGCGACGGAGATTGTTGACCTGGATGCTGCCCCAGCGGTTGAGGCGACGGCGGAGATTGTTGACCTCGCGGCCAGCTCGAAAGCCGACGCTGATGGAACCGCCGCAAATCTCTCAGTCGACCTGGACGCACTGGCAGCGGCTTTGAATCCACTCACGTCGCATGAGATGGCGAGTGTGATCGGCTCATTGTGCGACATTCCGGCAGAAACAGTTGAGGATGCCCTGCAATCCTTCTGGCTCTATCATTTCGATCCGGTGCGACTTGTCGACGCCGAATTTGACGTCGAGATTCCGCTGATTGGCAGTTTCTCGGTGGCCGAAGACAACGGCAAGGTCGTGATCGACATTGAGTCGACGGCCGAACCCTCCTTGCAAGATATAGTGGCCCATTCGCCATCCGCCGAAAATGATAACTGGATCAGCGAGTATGAGAAGACTGGCGAGTTACCCCAGGATCATCGGCACTTCTCGGCGCAGATGGCAGTCCATCTTGGGGGCCTTCACGACCTGGATCTGTCTGATGCATTTGCACTCGTTCAGAATCTCCTGCTGGTAACTCGTCGCGTCCTGACTGCCGGCGTGAGAGCGATTCATTGGACCGACTTGGGTGCCATGCAACCCTCGTCGGATGGTCACGTGATGAAGACCTACCCCGCCATGACCAAGCGGCTTGCGGCACTGGCATTCTGGTTTACTACAGCCAGCGACGATCAGGGACAGGCAGGCTCAGCTCAACAGGATGCCCAGACTGAATCGGAGCATGGCCGGCGGGAATCCAGACAACCACTTTTCCAACGCCCTTTGCGGAAACATGGCCGCCAGCAGCAAGGCAAACAAAGCCCGCAGGTTGAGCCAAGCGGATGTTTCAAGGTCGCCGCCATAATTCTCGGCACCATCTGGGTGCTGGGGCAATTGCAAGGATGTCCGGTGTTTGCTGCAAGTGAACGATCTATTCAACCCCAGCGTGTGTCCCAGTCAGCTGTCGTGCTGCAGCAGGATCAATTTCACGTTGCCGGCCCTGAACATCGGAAGTCGCGGCTACGGAGTGCAGCTGAGGACTATCCTGTCTCCAGCGATGAACGGACCGAGTCCGTCGCCGGGCCGACTGCCAGGCCTAATGGTGGCAGCTAACGACTGTTGGCCTGCGAAGCTTCAGGTTTAAGCCAGCCGGAATGGAATCGGGTCGCCCCACCCTTTTGCACGATCAACTGGCCACCCACCGGGCATGCCCCTAGCTCGTCCAGCGATCCATCAGGCCAGCGGACCGTGATGCTGTCGATCTGTTCCACATCCCCAAGCCCAATCAGCAATTCATCTGGAGCCTGGCCGAGGCAGCCGTTGACGGGAAAGCAATCGCGGATAATCTGCCGCCCTGCACAATGGATGGTGACGCGGACGCCAACCTGAGACATCTCTTCCGTACCCGCCGCGAATCTGACCTGGAGACTTGATGCCGTCGTCTCCAGCTGATTCAGGAAAAGTCGCAGCGAACCGCCACCGACCGAGGCAACGAGCAAGTCGGGTTTTCCATCCCTGTTGAAGTCCGCCGCCACAACGGAACGCGAGTCGCTGTCAATGTCCGCCCCTGAAGCAAAGCTGGCATCCAGGAATGGTCCGCCCGAGCCGTCATTCAGGAACAACCGGTTTCGCTCGAAGGCGCTCAGGTTGTCACCATTGACCGGCATCGCAAACGCGTTGCCCTCCCAGAATTCGCCCATCTCCTCGTCCAGCGAACCGAGTTGCGGCAGCGTCTTGGTGCGGTCAAGTGGCTGTGACACGACAGCCCGCCACATGCATGTTCAACCGTCCGGTTTGCGGCGATCAAAACTCATGAACCCTGTGGTCGCGTAGAGATCCAGTAGGCCGTCGCTGTCGACATCAACAAATGCAGGTGCGTAGGCCCAGCCAACCGTATTGACTCCGGCTGCCACGCTGATGTCATGGTACTTCTGCTCATCAGCGTCATACCGGTAGAGTCGATTGCCGGCGCACGAGCCCTGGATCTGTTCAAAAATACCTGCCGGATAGTCGTCTCGGCCGACGTGTCCAATAATCCGACGGCCCATCTTGGAATACATATTGGCGACGTACAGTTCAACCGTGCCGTCGTTGTCGAGGTCACCACTGGCAACTCCCATGCTGGTGGCAAAGTCACTCGCCCTGGTTGCATCCGAGAGGTCTTCAAATGTGCCATCACCCTTATTGCGAAGTAACACATTGGGGCCGAAGTCATTGGCGACATACAGGTCCGGGTAATGATCGTCATCGAAATAGAGCCAGTTTGCGGCAAATGACTTTCGCTTGCCGGCGCCGCTACCAGAAACTTCGGTGACATTCTGGAAGTGACTGTTTCCTTCGTTTCGCCAGAGCACGTTGGTAACGCCGGATTCGGAATCGCCCACCCAGGGCACGACGTCTCCTTTTTTGTGGCCCCCACTGCGCATCTGGTAGAGCACATAGATATCGAGTCGACCGTCGCAATCGTAATCGGCGACTGCCATGCCCATCGGTTCACGCTTCCAACTCAATCCGGACTCGGCCGTTACATCGCGAAAACTCCGCCCTTCCCTGTTGGCGTATAGTCGGCCACCCAACACCAGGTCGGGGAAGCCGTCGCCCTCCAGATCGATCCACCCGGCCAGGCTGTTTACCTTGTCGCCCTGGGAATCCCATGATGCGAGTCCCATCTGCTGAGTGACATCAACAAACTGTCGTCCGCGAACGTTCTTCAAAAGGATCGGTCGCCCCTTGTAGCTGGCGATCGCCACGTCCAGGAATCCGTCACGGTCATAATCAGCCACTGCCATCTGAAACTTGTATTGGCGAGTTAATACGGGCTGAACCTGCCAGTTATCCACCAGCGGCAAACTACTAAGCCCCCAGTCATCGCTGACCTCTTTAAAGAGTGGCGCTGCGGCTCGGCGGAACGATTCACTTTCAATCCACCAGCGGGAGAGAATTGGGGAGCTACCAAGTTGCTCGTCTTCTACCAGCGTGCACTCGAATCGATGCACCACTTCGAGAATTACATCATGGCCGTCCGCATCCTGGCCCCGAATTGTGGCCAGCGCCTGGACTTCCCATTCAGTCTCTGACTTACCTCCCTCGATCTGCAGTACCTGGAGGCGGCGAGCTTGAACTGTTTCACATCGAGCTGCGGATGCCAGCAGGTGGCTGACAAAAGCGTTTGCATCCTGGTTGGGCGCCACAGCCTGATTGAGTGAACGTCGCTCTTCATAGACTCCGGCCCGCGTGCGTGTCGTGCTCTGTTCCTGGCCTGGCAAGGCAGCCAGGAATCCACTCAGCGTTTGTGCAGCCAGCTGCTCCGCATCACCGGCTACGATGGCTGCCATGAAGGGCTTGCCAAAACGATTCTCGAGCTTAAAGGTGACATGCTCGGCATCCCAGATTGCTTCTTGCTTGAGCTCATCCAGCGCGGCCGCTTCTGCGATTGTCCCGGGCGTGCTGGGCTCCTGCGCCGGTTCCTCTGGTGGCCAATACTGCCACCAGGCAATTCCCGCCAAAACGATGACAACGAGGGTCCCCGTGCCGACAATAAACGTACGGGAACCCGTTGTTTCTGGCGGGTCCATCGCCGGATCCGGCGGCGTTTGATGACCAGTTTCAGCAGTATTATCTGAGTTCGCCATGCCGTACGACATCTGCTGTAGGAATTCTTGCTGACCCGACTATTCTACACCGCGCGTGTCTGTGCGGTTCATTCTGTGCCCAGAGACGTATTGAGCGGCGTGAAACGCGAACGCAAGGTAGCGGTCAAAGCGGTTCTATGGCGTAATTACGCCCGAAATCGGCTCTGTCTGGTCGCCCGCCTGTTGCTCCAGTAGTTCGAGGCACTGCCGCTGTTCCTGTGCTGCGATTCGTCCCAATCGCAGTGCAGTCATAATTGTGCCAATCAGGCAGCTGATCATGATCAGGATTGCGACAACGACGCCTGGGCCAACCTCTGTTGGCATTTTCCCGCTCCTGAGAATCGGCACCATGACCACGATCGCTGGCGTGTCATAGATTCCATGCAGCAGCATGGGCCAGAGAAAGGCCCTGCCCAGTTGGCGATTGAATGCCACCCCGTTGTACTGCGGTCGAGTGGAGCTGAGTTCTGTTGGCCTGAGAAACGCAATCTGCGCTCGGGCAAACTGGTATCCCATGATTGCGCCGAGTGCAGTGTGCATGGGGATCGCCGTGAAGCAACGAAAAAGAACAACGCTCACACCACCCTGGCTGGCATAGCCAACATTCTCAATGGCCGCAAAACCGAGTGACGCTGCAACGCCAAACAACATGCCACTGCGCGGATTGAGCGGTTCGATATGCTTGCTTCCATAACGTCGCACCACCTGGAACTTGAAAAACTCCTCGGGAACCGCGGCGGCGCCAAAAGCGATCAGGGTACCAGCTACCAGGGGATTCTGAATCTGCAGCACGACAATGAAAACCGGGATCGCAACGACTAATACCGGTACGACAATGCTGGCGCCAAACAGGAATGTGAGCACCACCGAGCGGGGCCAGCCTGGCAACCCATTGACACGTTTCGCCTCTCGCACGACCAGTACTGGCAGCAGGACGGCAAGCGAGATCGCGACGGGATCCACTGTCATTACTCCACAGCGTTGTACAGCAAACAGCACTCCGAGTTGCCGGGTCTGCTTGCCGACCATCTATCCAGCCTGTCCGATCGACCACCACGGGGGCACTCAATTCGGACGAAAGAAAAAGCACGGGCGGTAGGATTCGAACCTACGACAACTGGTTCCGTAAACCAGGACTCTATCCGCTGAGCTACGCCCGCAGCGCGATGCACACGCATCACAGATTACTAGGTTAGCGTTTTCTGGATGTCTGGCAAGTCTTGACAGCTGGGCAGGCCTCGAGTTCTAGCAACCGTTGTTTGGTACTCAAGCCACCAGCAGCAGAGAAACCGATCAACTGACCAGTTGATCCAATAACTCGATGTCACGGTACGATCAAGGGAATACGGTTGGTCCGCATCACGCCTCCTACCGCTCTGGCGGCCCGCGGATATCCAGCCAGCTGGGCGAGTTCGCCGTAGCTCAGGCTCTGACCCCAGGGAATATCCTGGCAGCAGTGTAAGACTGCCTGTTGAAACTCCGTTCGCCCAGCCAGGTTGATTTCCGTTGTGGAAAAATCAACTTCCGCGCCCAGGGCATATTTGACAAGCCGGTCGGCCAGATTTTCCATGGCAGCTGTTTCATCCTCCAGCTGACCTTCCTTGATCGCCAGGCGTCGAAGGGTTGCCCGTCGCGTCGCTTCGCCCAGGATCAGCTGGTCGACGACACCATCAAGCCAGCCAACGCCAAGGTAGCCGACTGCCGTCCTGAAGACCTGGTATTTCACGTCTGCACTCCCAGATGACCTCTTTGCCAATAAAGTGCTGGCTTTTATACTTGGGTCTGGTGCCCATCTCAAGAGACCCGCCATTCGGCACAACTGTTCCACCTCCAAGGCCCAATGGAGTAAATCATGGCTGACTATCTCGGCTTGAGCGACGACTATTTCGTCAACGCCACACTCTCCACGGAAATGGATTTGCCGACAAATCGCGAGTCGGTGCTGCACTTCTTCGAGCAATTCCGAAAACATTTTCCGACGATGAAGAACTTTTATGCGCGCGAGCCAGCTGAGTTCGTGCTGGAAGAAGAAAAGGAAGAGCGGCGTTATCGCTGGATTAGCACCGAAGCGAGGCGCGTCGTCTCTGGCTCGGTTAACCCGGACACCTACGACGAAGGCATGGATCTTCATCGACTGGTGTTGGAGATGGCGCCTTATGCACTGTCGGCCAGCGGCCTTGATTGCGAATCCCTCAGCTTGTCAATCGGTTTTGACTTCAATTTCCGTGGCAACCATAACCAGCTGTTGGCCGACGCACTGGGCGTTCATCCCGTCTTTGACAAGATCATTGAGACTCCCGGCATTCAATTACTTGGCAATGAACCGATCCTTCAGTTCTCCTTCGATGGTGACTGCAAGACACAATTCCGACTGACGACCGAAACCCGCACGAACCCATTTCATGTGACCACCGGAGAGTACCCCGAGGAGCAACTGAGTATCTACCTCACGGGTCGTCGTTTTGGCAGTCTTGAGCCAGGGGACGACCTGGTGACCGTTTTGAATGAGTTAAGTACGGCCTGCCAGCAGATACTCGACAACTATATTGTCGAGGAGATTCTGCTACCGTTACAAGCCACGATCGCCATCAGCTAAGCGGGTTGGCCGGCCGTGACGGCTATTTCCGTCCACGCCGTCCACGACCCTTGGAGGGCTTGTTCTTTCGATCCGCCTTGATATTCGCGTCCACGATGACACTGACCGCTTCCGTCCAGGTCGTTATCGTGCGACCCCCGCGGTCTCCCTTGTCGTCGTCATCAGCGTTTGACTCATTGCTGTCCGACTCTCCGCCCTGTTCACGGCCGGAATCGTCATCGGTTTTCTGTCGTCGACGTCGGCCACGGCGCCGACCACGACCTTCCTGGTCGTCGTCCCCGCCCCTGCGATCGTCCTTGTCGTCGTCTGGACTCTGCGGTTCGTCCGCTTCGTCCTTGTCTCCACTGTCCGCTGGCCGCTTCCCTCGTCGGGAACGCCGACGACGACTGCGTCGCCCGGGACCTTCGTCATCGCCGTCGCCATTATCCTCGGCGCCGTCATCCTCGTCATCATCGTCATCGTCATCTTCGTCTTCATCGTCGCCGCCAAACAGCCGTGAGATTTCATCGACCGCTTCGTCAATGGCCGCAACCGGATCCTCATCCAGGGCGTCATTGTGGTCCATCACGCGAACATCATTCTGTTCGCCATTCCCGTCCGACTCGTCCTCCGTGGCAGACTGCCACTCATCGCCGGCACCGTTGTCGTCGCCGTCTTTTTCTACGTCTTCCTCCACATCTGCCACTTCTTCGATTTCTTCCTCTTCAAGGTCGAAGTCGCTAGCCAGGTCACTCCAGTTATTTTCGTCCGGCACCTCAGCGACCTGTTCGCCCTCGTCGTCGTCTGTTTCGTCGTTATCGTCTGCTGACTCGTCCTCGATAATTTCGATATCGTCGGTCAGTTCCTCGACGACGTCGCCGCTCTCTTGTTCCTCGCCAGCTTGGTCTTCGGCGACAATTTCTTCTGGTTCTTCCTCGACCGGTTCGAAGCCAAATTCATCGGCCAGGTTGTCCCAGCCGTCCCCATCGCCTCCGCTGGGCGTCGGCTCGGAGCCTTCGTCGTCGCTCACGGGATCGCCTGCTTCCGGATCCGTGTCGACCGATTCCGGTTCCTGGGCTTCCGTAGCTTCATCAACATCATCGGTTGAATCATCCGGATTCGCGTTATCTTCTGGTTGTTCGTTCATTCTCTCTGCCATCAGCGTAAATATAGGACCAGCTCACGATTCTACTCCCGGCTGGAATGGCTGGGAAGGTAGAGCCGCGTCGCTTCCCAAAGGCAGAAAACAACCGCCAGGGCACCAGGTGCCCCGGCGGCTCTGTTACCCCCCAGTCCCACACATACACAGCTATTGGGGAGATGGAGCGGATGAGTAGTTACTGACGACGTGACAAGAACATCGTGCCGTTATCCGCGACCGAGAACAATGGTCGGTTGTAGTCAATGTTGTACGGAGTATTGCAGCCGGGGAAGAACACAAAGTTTATGCCGACGTTCCAGCCTTCTTCCTCGTGGCCCGTCGTCATGCTCCCCTGGTGGGGAATCAAGTAGGTGAAATTGATGTCCAGCGCTAGCCGCTCGTTAATAGGCAGTCGCGCGTCGGCAGACAGCAATCCATCCTTGTCTTCGGTAAAACCGCCCGCCATGCGAAACTCGCCACCAGGCTGAACCTGTCTGCGAAAGTAGAAAGCATAGGCGTCTGTCAGATCCCACGATTCTGAGAAGGTCGAGGAGGCTGGCTTGCCTAGCCGCGAGTCGGATGTTGCGCCATCGGATTTTTTGGCCAGCCAGAAACCAATTTCATCGCCCTGGGGAAATTTCCAACTTAGCTCCCCTCGAAGTTGAATTACATCGATATTGAAATACCAGTCGTCGTGGAGGTAATCCATCGCGAGACCGCCCTGCCAGCCCCAGTCGGCGCGACGGAACACGGCCGCCGTGATGAATGACTGCTTGCGGTCAATGTCTGTGAAATCGGTGCCGGAAAATGTACTCTGGATCGCTCGATAACCAATCTGGCCACTGAGCCGCGGGTGACGAGGGAAGCCGGTGCCCCAATTGAATCCCTCGGTGAATCCAAAACTGCTGTGGCCGCCGCGGTTGGCCGGGCCAGTGAAACCAGCCACACCGCTAAAGAACTGGAATTTCTCCCACTGCACCTGCGGGCAGGGGATCAGGCAGCCGTCCGCGCAAATGCCCAGTCGTGTTGTCAGGCCACCACAATCGGCACAATCTTCACCAAAGATCGTTTGTCCGCTGATGATCGTCCCAGCCGGTAAGGCTGTATCTGTCTTGGGCGGATCGCCCACCGGCAGTACCTCGACTTCTTCGGAAGCCGCGCCTTCCTGGTAGATCGGCTGCGTCAAGCTGGGAGGCATGACGGATTGCAAAGGTGTTGACTGGCCGGCAAACACAGGCGCGGAGAATCCCGCTCTGCGGACTTCACTGAAGTCCACGATCTGGCCTCGCAATCCACCGTTTGGATCGATGAGCGTTGGTCCGACATTGACGCCGCCACGCGGTGCGACCGAGTCACGCAGTGGATTGCCTGGCTGTCCAGACGCGGTCGTCGTATTGAGGCTTATAATGGCGACCGCCAGGGCGATCAAAGCATGTTTCCAACATTGGGAATACATGTCGTGTGTGTCCTTACTGGGATGCGTGGGGAGCGCGAACGCGACTCTACACGTCCGGCTCCAGACTCTATCGATCCCCGCCAGTCGAATCTTTCGTTAAACTTGAGATAACCGGCAGGCTAGGCGTTAACTTACCTAGTCCACCGTAGGTGCTAGCATCAAGATCGCTGGCGCGTATGTTTTGGGACTGGTCTGAGCTCGACGCATGCCAGGGCGGCATGAGAGGGCCCTGCGTGGCCGCTGCAGCGATCCGACGTGCAGTCAGTACGAATATATGAAAGGGAGGTCGACGATGTACGGCCAGAAGGCAGAGGACGGGTTTATCGACGCGCATAGCCATATTTGGACACGGGACATTGACAAGTTTCCCTTGTCCGGCGGTGCGGTAATTGAAGATCTCGACCCGCCAAGTTTTACAACAGAAGAGCTGTTGGCGCTGATTCCCCAGCATGGCGTCGATCGCGTGGTCTTGATTCAGCATCACCTGTTTTACGGCTATGACAATAGTTACATGATCGATGCTGCACAGCGGTTTCCAGCCCGTTTCCGGATTGTCGGCATGGTCGACGACCGGGCCCCAGCACCAGACAAGAAAATGCGAGCCCTGGCAAACCAGGCGGTCACTGGCTTCCGTATCACCAGCTGGATTCACGGTCGTCGTTGGTTAAGTGGCGACGGTATGGCCGCGATGTGGGCCTGTGCCGCAGAGACGGGACAGGCTATCTGCTGCCTGATGGACCCTGCGGATCTATCTTCACTGGATAGCATGTGCAAACGCCACCCAGACACCAAAGTCGTGGTTGACCATTTTGCCCGGATTGGCGTGGATGGCACAATTCGCGATCGCGACCTGGACCGGCTTTGTCGGCTGGCGCGTCACAAGAACACTCATGTGAAGATATCCGCCTATTACGCTCTGGGCGACAAGGCTGAACCGTACCTCGATCTGTTACCGATGATTGATCGGCTGCTTTCTGCCTACGGACCTGAAAGGCTAATGTGGGCGAGCGACAGTCCTTACCAGCTTGTCGGGGACCACTCCTATGGCGCCTCGCTGGGCCTGGTTCGGGATCGCTTAAAAGGCCTCTCATCCGGCGACCGCGATTGGCTGTTGAGGGGAACCGCGAACAAAGTCTACTGGTACTAACTCGCCATCCCACCTCACTCACCCCTTGGCAGGATCACAACGTGACGGCCCCCCCAAATATCATCCTGATCATCACGGACCAGCAGCGCTACGACACGATACGCGCGCTCGGTTTTGATTACATGGACACCCCTCACCTGGACCGACTGGCCTCCGAGGGCGTGACGTTCCAGCAATGCCATGTTACCGCTGCGTCCTGTGCGCCGGCGCGGGCCAGCCTGTTCAAGGGTTACTATCCGCACACCACAGGGATCCTGAAGAACGCGGACCGCTGGCGACACAGCTGGATCGAATTGTTGAATTCGGCCGGGTACCACTGCACCAACATCGGGAAAATGCACAGCTGGCCCTTCGAAACTCCACTCGGGTTCGACGAACGTTATGTGGTCGAGAACAAGGATCGCTATCTTGAGGGCCGCTATTATTTCGACGAGTGGGACAAGGCACTCCGATTTCGCGGCCTGATCAAGCAGCAGCGGGAGCTTTACCGTCAGCTACCGGATTACGATCAACGTGTCGGTGCTTTTGAGTGGGAGTTGCCCGAGGACGCGCATCCGGACATGTTTGTCGGCGACATGGCGACCTGGTGGATTCGGACTCACCCACCGACGCAGCCGCTCTTCCTGCAGATTGGATTTCCCGGGCCGCATCCGCCCTACGATCCAATCCCCCGTTACGCCGAGCCCTACCTGGCCAAGCAGTTGCCACTTCTGCCAGTCAGCGACGAGGAGCTCGCCGGGCAACCGCCCCCTTTTCAGGAGATGCGTCGCCACAACAACAAGATCGACCATGATTCGGTACTTTTACCGCTTGATCCGACCGAACAGCAACGCCAACGACAGCGAGCCTATTACCTCGCCAATGTCACCATGATTGACGAGAAGGTGGGCGAGATCCTGACGGCCCTCGATGAGTGCGGCTATCTGGAGAATAGCGTCATAATTTTCACCTCCGATCACGGTGATTGCCTGACCGACCACGGCCATAGCCAAAAATGGACGATGTACGACCAGATCACACGAGTTCCCCTGCTGGTCTCCTCTCCCGGACGTTTTCCCGCCGGCCATCAGGTGGAAGGCCTCTGCCAACAGATGGACCTCGGTCCCAGCATCCTCGAATTGGCTGGCGTTGAAGTGCCGGCCTCACTGGAAGCAATCAGCTTGTTGGCGGCACTTGAGGGCGAAAGCTGGCCTGGCAGAGATCACGTCTACGCGGAACAGGTGAAGGACAACATCCTCACCGACACGGAATTCATGACCATGGTTCGCAATCATGACTGGAAACTGGTCCACTTCCTGGATGAGACGTACGGCCAGCTGTTTGATCTGCAGGCTGACCCGCTGGAGCTGAACAACCTCTGGGACAGTGAGTCGCACCAGGATGAAAAGCAGCAGCTGCTGGCGGTCCTGCGGGAATGGCGAATACGCAGCCAGCTTCAGACAGCGGACTGGTGCGAGGAATGGCGTTAGGCCTCGTACTTCAGGACACTCAGGACCGGATGAGGAGCCAGTCGACGTGCGCCGTCCAGGAATGCCAGGTCAATCAGAAAGGTGCAGGCCACGACGCTGGCGCCCTGGTCGACAATCAGTTGGCAGCAGGCCTGGACCGTGCCGCCGGTAGCGAGCAAGTCGTCCACCACCAGCACCCGTGTGCCTTCACCGACCGCGTCGACGTGGATTTCCAGCGTGTCGGTGCCATATTCCAGTTCGTATTCGTGACTTGCGGTCTGGTACGGCAACTTGCCCGGTTTTCGCACGGGCACGAAGCCCACGCCCAGCCGAACAGCGAGCGGGGCGCCAAAAATAAATCCCCGGGCCTCCACGCCAACGACACAATCCACAGGCCGGTCGCCAACAAGTTTTTCAAGTTCATCGATCGAAGCCCGCAGTGCCGTCGGGTCGGACAGCAGCGGCGTGATGTCCTTGAAGATGATGCCCGGCTTGGGGAAATCGGTCACATCACGGACAAAATCGGCAAGTTGAATGGAAGGACTGTTGTTCACCAGTCTTCTCCTTTGCAGGCGGCAGTCTAGCCGGCTGTCCGCAAGCTGAGTGAAGCCTGATGGCCCGGTCCCCGTAATTCGCCAGCCAGTCTCTGCAAGGCGGCCGTTTCGATTTGCCGTACCCGTTCTCGAGTAAGACCCAGTTGGGCACCGATTTCCTTGAGCGTCATTGGCTCATGGCCTTCCAGCCCAAATCGCATCCGCAGAATTGCGGCCTCTCGTTCGTCCATTGAATCCAGTCGCGACATCACGTAGTTGGTGGCATCGTCTTTCATCATGACTTCATCCGGAGCGGCGGTTCGTTGATCGGTGACCACTTCACTCAAAGACCAACCGCTCTCGGGGTTATCGCCCTGTGGAGTTGCCTGGTTGATCTGCATGGCCTTGTCGATGATCGGTAATTTTCGTTTCGGGATACCGAGCGATCGTGCTGTCTCTTCCGGTGTGGGCGTCCGGCCCAGCACATCGTTGAGCCGGATATTTGCTCGACGCCACTTGGAGAGCAGCTCAATCATGTAGGCCGGTATGCGGATCGTCTTGGACGTGTTGATCAAAGCCCGCTTGATCGATTGCTTGATCCAGTAACTGGCGTAGGTGCTGAAGCGAGTCCCCATGTCGGGGTCGAATCCCTCCACTGCCCGTAACAGTCCCAGGTTGCCTTCTTCAATAAGGTCTGGCAAAGCGAGACCTCGGTTGGCGTATCCCCTGGCAATACTGACAACCAGTCGCAGGTTGGCTCGGGCCATATGATCGCGGGCCGTCGGGTCCCCTTCGACCACCCGGACGCCGAGATCATGTTCCTCTTCTCGGCTCAGCAAGGCCGTCTGGTTGATATCACGAAGGTAGGTTTCCAACGGACTTCGAACAGATGCTGACCCCCTGCCTGGAGCCTGAGTTCGTGTTCGTGCTTTATCCGCTGTCGGTGCCGTTATTGTCATGATGTTAATGCCGGTAATATACGCAGGTTGGATAAGTAACTGGTTACTGTATCGGACAGGCAAGAACGGCAACCGTACGGAATCGAGGCAAGGGCAGCGCACGACGGCTATGACATCGGTGACAGACGTACCGAAAAAAACGGCCCCGCAGGTCAAGGCCTGCAGGGCCGTGCAACTAAGAATCGCTGTGATGGGTGTATTCCGACCTGCGGTTGGATTGACTAATCCTTAGACTCGGAATCATCCTCTTCGCCGTCGGTATCGGCGCTATCTTCCTGATCGGCGGTTGCTTCATCCGAAGCATCTTCATCGCCGCTCTCTGCTGCGTCCTCGCCCGCAGTCTCTTCCTCTGCAGCTTCTTCTTCCGTGGCTTCTGCAGCAGCCTCTTCCGTGGTCTCTTCTGCAGCAGCCTCTTCCGTGGTCTCTTCTGCAGCAGCTTCTTCCGTGGTCTCTTCTGCAGCAGCTTCTTCCGTGGTCTCTTCTGCAGCAGCTTCTTCCGTGGTCTCTTC
>Ga0209403_10000551_pt1 | contig 55246 bp, 38 predicted proteins | sample ArcticOcean_MG_C_8_FD_187440 | JGI IMG/M metagenome (GOLD analysis project Ga0209403, IMG submission 187440) | Marine microbial communities from western Arctic Ocean - ArcticOcean_MG_CB11_86 (SPAdes) (version 2) | ecosystem: Environmental > Aquatic > Marine > Oceanic | place: Arctic Ocean... | reverse complement strand
CAATCAGCGGTGCCCAGATCAGCTTGAACGCCCAGGGCAGAAGAATGAACGATGCGACCGTTGCCGCCTCACCCACGCTGACGCCCTGGTCAATCAGGTAATTGACCAACGTGATATCCATGAAGCCCCAGGGGACACCCTGGGCTACATAGAGCGCACAAAGCACGGTCAGCCTTTTTTTCCTGTTGTCGGTCAGGCTCATGGCGGGAATAAACGCTTGCGGAGAGTTACGGTCAATCTTCTGGTGCTTAGGAGCGTGGACTGTAATATAGTGAATCCGTACGCTGCGTGTGTCGTATGTCAGTCGAGTTAAAAGCAGGAGGCGCCAGGCCGTGGTCGAACGAACAGAAGTGCTTCGCAATGCCCAGGAGATCCAAGAGTGGATTATTGATCACCGCCGCACGATTCATCGGCAGCCAGAACTGATGTACGAGGAAGTCAAGACGAGCCAGCTGGTGCAGGACACCCTGAGCGGCCTCGGCGTCAGTTTTCAGGCGAACATTGCGGAAACCGGCGTGCTGGCCACGATCGGTTCCGGGGCGGCTCCCTGCGTGGCCCTGCGAGCTGACATGGACGCGCTGCCGATCCACGAGGAAACGGATGTTGAATTTCGCAGCCAAGTCGATGGAAAAATGCATGCCTGTGGACATGATTGCCATACCGCTATGTTGCTCGGGGCGGCGCGACTGCTGAAGGATCGTGAAGCCGACCTTCCGGGGACAGTCAAGCTACTGTTCCAGCCCGCCGAGGAGGGTGGTGCTGGCGGGCGGCGTATGTGCGCCGAGGGGGTGCTGCAGAATCCGGACGTTCAACGCATTTTTGGCCTTCACGTCTGGCCGCGAGTCCCCGTTGGAACCGCTGCCTCACGCGCTGGAACCTTCCTGGCAGCCGCTTCATTCCTGAAAATGACCGTACGCGGCAAGGGCGGCCATGCCGCCATGCCGCACATGGCGATCGATCCGGTGGCGGCAACTGCAAAGATCATCACGGAACTACAGACGATCATCTCGCGAGAGCTTGATCCACTTGAGGCCGGCGTGATTAGCATTACGGCAGTCCACGGCGGCGAGGCATCCAACGTTATCCCGGAAACCGTTGACATCAAGGGTACAATTCGATCGCTCACAATGGAGGGCCTGCAAAACCTTCAGACCCGAACCGTTGAAATATCCGAAGCGATTGCAGCCGCGCACCGCTGTACAGCGACTGTGGAATACCCTGGCCACGATTACCCCCCGACAGTAAATGACGCTGATCTCTGGAGTCACGGGAAGGAAATTGCCACAGAACTCTTGGGCGATGGCCAGGTGTTCGATGTGCCGCCGGTCATGGGGGGCGAAGATTTTGCCTACTACACCGAACAGGTGCCCGGATTATTTGTCGGCCTGGGTGTCGGCAACGATGAGATTGAGGCGTCGTACAATGTCCATCACCCGCTTTTCAAAGTAGATGAATCCGCTTTGGCCGTGGGGACTGCCATGCACGTCTGTTTCGCAGTTGAATCGCTTGAGCAACTTTCCCCGTGAAGCCTGACGTCCTAACCTGCCCGCACTAACAAACGGCTGTTGCGATGAACGAAGTCACGACACCACCAGACACGGCACTGCAACCACTCACGCCGGCCCTGATGTCCAGGAATCCGCTGGCCTGGCTCAGCGTGTTTGGCCCTGGCGCTATTATTGCATCACTCACGATCGGCACCGGCGAACTGATTTTCTCAACCCGTGGCGGGGCTCTGTTTGGATATCGGATCCTGTTCCTGTTTGTGATCATCTCGCTGCTCAAGTGGGGCCTGGTGTTTGCCACCTCCCGGCACATTGTGCTGACGGGGGTTCACCCCTATCGACGGATGGTGGACCTGCCGGGCCCGCGAGGTTGGCTGCCAATTTCGCTGCTGATGCTGACAGCTATTGCGATGCCCATCTGGGTCAGTTTTCACAGTGGCGTGTTAGGTAATTTCGCCAGCTGGATTACCGACACTCGCGGCGGCTGGAATGGCACGGTCCAATATGCCTGGGGCGCCAGCATCCTGCTGGGCATCCTCGTCCTTTCAGCGACCGGAGGTTATTCAGCGTTGGAGAGAATTCAGCTGACGATCGTTACATTGCTGGTCGCCAGCGCAACCATCACCCTGTTCCTCTACGATCCTCCGCCGGATTGGCTGGAAATGGCCAAGGGCTTTATCATTCCCCAGTCGTACACCTATCCAGATTGGTTGTACACAGCCAAGGATCTCTCCCCCGATGTCAAAAAGATTGCCAATTCCACCGAGTGGGTTGAGGCGACGCGGTATATCGGAGTCATCGGCGGTGCAGGTTTCGATTACATGGCCTACACGTCGTTCTTGCGTTCCAAGCGATGGGGCTGGGCAGGTGTCGATGTCGCCAGCCCGGAAATGCTGGAGGAAATGGCAGCCGACCCAAACCACCTCGCCCGCCGCTGGCTGCGAGCCCCACTGGTTGACTGCATCATCAGTTTTGTCATCGTCATCGCCTTCAGCGCCGTCTTTGTAGCATCTGGTGTCGTCGTGCTGGGGCCAGCCCACGAGGTCCCCACGGAGGACCGTTTACTGGATCTGCAAGCGAAATTCGTCGTGAATATCCATCCCTGGTTGCTACCGATCTATGTCGGCGGGGCTGTGCTCACGATGCTCGGCACTCTCTATGGAACAATCGAGGTTGCACAGGTGATTTTGACCGAGATCACGCGATCTGTGGCACAGCGATGGACTCCCGAAAGGGAAGCTCGCCTCAAGCGAATTGCCTTACTCTGGTGTGGCATCGGCGGATTGCTGGTCCTGGCCTATTCCGCTTCATATACCTGGCAGGGTGGCAGCGAGAAACCGAGGCTACTGATGGCCCTGATGACACCGGCCAACCTCATCACCGGCGTATTGTCTTGTGGAATCTTCTGTGCGCTGGCCGTCTGGATGGACCGTCGCTGGCTTCCGCGACCGTTACGCATGAACATGCCACTGATGGCACTCAACTTGATCTCGGCGGTCGCTTTCACCGGACTGGCGCTCAAGGGGTTCTGGGATAATCACGATCCCGCTGGACACTTCACCAAGAACCGCTGGTTTGCCCTTGGCGCAATCGCGGGCTTGTTCCTGGCCGGCATCGTGACAGCCGTGCTGCTCCAAAGAAAATCCAAGTCGAACCGTCCCGATGACGCAGCGACCAGCCACGGGGAGTGAATAGGGCGTGGCCCCTGAAGGACAGCGGCCGACAATTTGTCACTCGGCGCTGGGGACACTAGACTGTCAGAGGTTTTAAACATCTCCTGACAGCCAGCCCCGATTGCAACGCGACGAACCATGCCAGATAAAGCGCCAATCCAATTTGGCATGTTCATCATGCCATTTCACCCAGCGGAGAAGGAACTCTGCCAGAGCCTCGAAGAAGACCTGGAGCTGGTCGTCCAGGCAGAGAAGCTGGGTTTCTCCGAGTTTTGGGTCGGTGAACACCATACCATGCGACTTGAGCCGATCGTGATGCCAGAGGCATTCATCGCTCGTGCGGCTGGGATGACGGAGCGGATTCGGCTTGGTGCGGCACCCGTCTGCTTGCAGCAACATCACCCCGCACACGTCGCCTGCCGGCTGGCATTCCTCGATCATCTGATCGGTGGCCGCTTGAACCTCTGTTTTGGCGCTGGCAGTGTGACAGCGGACCAGGAACTTTATGGCATTGATGTAAAACAGTCGGGCGCCATGGTCCAGGAGGCGATCGAGACCATACTGCACCTCTGGTCAGAGGACCCGCCTTACCATATCGACGGCCAGTTCTGGCCGATCCACCTGGACGAATCCGTGGATGAAGAAACGGGCATCGGTTTTATCCCGCGGCCACTTCAGGATCCGTTGCCTACCATCCTGGTGCCGGCGATGAGCCGCAACTCGCCAAGCATGAAGATGGCCGGAGCCCGTGGCTTTGCACCATTTGCACACTGCCTCGTGACCGGCAATGTTGTCGCCGATTTCTTCGAGACATATGAAGCCGCCGCTGCCGAGGCGGGGATCACGCCAGATCGTTCAGAATACCGCGTGGCCCGTTCGATATTCCTGGCCGACGACAAATCCACGGCGGAGCAGCTGGCCCGCAGCAACTCGCTGGGTCAAAATTATGAGTATATTGGCCGCCTGTTCGACAAGGGGCTGGGCCGCAAGATCTATAAGCGGGACCCGGAGATGTCCGATGCAGAATGCAATCTGGATTTCTTGATGACGGAACAGATCATCGCCGGGGATGTACCGACCGTCCTGGATCGACTGCTGCAATTGATCGAGGAGACTGGTCCGTTTGGCAACTTGACCCTGATGAGTTACGACTGGGACGACAAACAGAGTTGGTTACGAAGCATGGAATTATTTGCAGATGAACTGATGCCAGCACTCAATGCCGCAGTCGGTGGGACTGGCTGAACCCTCCATTAGAAGCGCCAGGAGAAACGATGTTAATTCAATTGAGGCATTTCGCGGCCGCCTGGCTGGCGGTCATGCTGGTCGGCGGGTTGCCGATCCAGGCCCAGCAGCCGCAGGCAGACGCCGCAGATTTCGTCGACCTGTCCTTGCTTGTTGCGCCCGAATATCCCTGCACCTGGCCAACAGGATTTCCGCGATTCCGCATTCGCCACTATATCCAGATTGGAGGGTCAAGCGTTTACAACAGCGATCTCCTGCAGATCGACGGCAACACCAGTACGCAACTCGATGTGCCTCCTCATTCAATCCCGCGGCCCGGCACCAACCTGCCTAACGAGGGACCTCTGGGAGCCCAGTTCACCGACACCGTGCCCGCCTGGCGGTTCGTCGGAGAGGCGTGTGTCGTCGATATCCGTGACTTGTTGGATATCGCCCCCAAGGGGATTAGCAGCCTGGTCCAGATCGAACATGTGAAGCGGTGGGAAGCCAAACATCGACCGCTTGGCGCGGGGGATGTGGCACTGTTGCGCAGCGACTATAGCGATCTTTATTACAAGCCCTTGCCTGCCGGTCGGCGTTTCATTTCCGAACCCCTGGAAAAGAAGGCGCCGGGTTGGCCCGACCCGCATCCCGATGCGATGGAGTATATGGCGTTGAAGGGTGTAACTGCAGTTGGTACGGACAGTCCCAGTATGGGCCCAATACCAGACCTGGCAGAACCAACACACTACGCCGGCCTCAAGCATGGCCTGGTCTTCACGGAAGGGGCGACGCGCTTATCCCAGCTTCCCGAGGTCGGATCGTTCTATTGCTTTGCCGGCCCGCGGCACGCGCTAGGGCCGTATGGTGAAGGCCGGGCCTTTGCGATCAAACCGGGACCGCTTGCCAGTTGGCTGCTGCAGGCGGCGAGGGAAAAGAATGTGACGGACCTGTCTGTCGTCCTCTCGACGGATCTGCCCGTTACCTGGACTGGTTTTGGAGTCGGCAATCACCGGCACCCTTATACCAAGGCGGACTTTCTCTATTCCGAGACACTCGACCTGTATCATCACACACATTTGATGGACAGCCACGCTGGAACGCACCTCGTGCCACCCTCTTATGCACTGCCGGCAAGAGGTTTCAGTAATCGCGAATACGCGCCCGCTATCCGTTCCTGGTTGCGAGAATACGAGCGAGACTTTGGCCGCCGCGGCTTCAGTTCGGTTACGACAGAACAGGTAGGACTCGACCAAACCTGTGGCTGGGCTCGTGTGATTAATGTGAAATCCTTGATCAACACAACCTCGCCAGGGGACTGGCCGTTATCGCCCGCCATCACTCCACAACAGATCCTTGAGTATGAAGCGATCGAAGGAGAATTACGCCCGGGCCAGATCGTGCTTTTTCAGACGTCGCATGTCGATACGTATTTCAAAAGCGGGATGGGAAGTTCGCTTTGCATTGCCGATCCCGTCAATGGTGACGCGGAGGGTTGGCCGGCCCCGAGTGCCGAAACGATCCAGTTGCTGGCCCGTCGTGGCGTCCGCTGTGTTGGCATAGATGCACCGACGCTGGGTGGAGTTGATCCCCGCTCGGCAGCCAGGACGTACTGGGCACTGGGCAGTTCCGGTATGGTCGGCGTGGAGTTCCTGCGGGGCCTCAATCAATTGCCGGCGAAGTCGTACTTTATCTTCGCTGCCGTCAAGATACGCGATTGCCATGGTGGCCCTGGCCGGGCTATCGCACTATTCCAGGACTAGACTGACGGCGGCCGCCGAATCAACTTAGGACGGCGTGCTGTCGTCATCGCTGACATCAAAGTCGGCCAGATCAAAGTCGAGATTCTCGTCCTCGACGGACGAAGAATCGTCCAGGTCGAAACCGAGTTCTTCGTCATCCGCCGTTTCCTCTTCGGCCGACAGTCCACCCAGATCGAAATCGAATTCTGTGTCAGCGATGTCGGGATCGGCCTGTTCGCTACTTGTGGCCGGGCCGTTCGGTTGGAACTGGCTGGCGATGTTCTCCAGGACGCTGCCAATTTCCGGCCCGCCGCCCGCTGCGTGCTTGAGTGATGTGCCAAAGGCGAGGTAAGCGTTTTCAGCGAAGTCCCGCGGGGCTGGATCGTCGCAATTCGCTGCCACGTTATTCACGATCTGGATACCTGCCCATCGGGTGTAGCGGCACTTCAGGCCCAGCAGGCTGGAATCGTTGGCGTAGAATTTTAGGAAATCGCCGATGAATGCCTTGTTGAGGCCAGAATACTCCTTGTAGCCCTCACGGTACTTAGCGAAGAGTCCGCTGGCAGGGCCGAGGAAAGGATACGAGTACTGGACTTCGGATGCCGTCAGGGTGCGGTCGGCGAGAATGCAACTCACCATCATCCGCAGGAAATCTGATGTCAGGGCAAGAGTTACGAGCGATCTCCCAGATCCGGACTTCAGCAGCCGGTCAAGCGTCGGACCGAGCACCGCAGGCCTGCCGCTCTGCGAAACATGGGCCATGATCATGGCCCGCAGCTCTTTGATCGGCTGATTGACGAGATGCAGAATGGAGGGGGAGTTCATGGACGCGGACGTCGGGTGAAAATGCAACTTTCGAACTCCAATTCTAGGCGACCAATCCAATTAATGGACTAACACGCCTCGGCGGCAGCGAAGAAAATACCCCCTGGCCGAGGTTTGATCCCTTCCTGGGCAGCTACTAAGATGATCGGCGTAACCATCTGTAGAGACGATCCTTCCATCGAGACCAGTAAACTCATGCGTCGATTCGCTACCACGCTGCACATCTTGTTGATCTCTGCCGTCCTCTTTGCAGTGGTCGGCCGCGAGTTTCTACAGTCCAAGCCGACGGAGACGACGGTTACGGAACTCGCCCCCGGCGTGTTCTTCCGAAAGACCCAGACGGAACCGGAATTCATCGGTTGCAACCAGGGTTGGGTTGTCTTCGAGGACTTTGTCCTTGTGATCGACGCCAATTTCCCGAACCAGGCGGACCATGTGATCAAGTTGATCCGCCAGCACACTGATAAGCCAATACGCTATGTGTTTGACACGCACTATCACGGCGATCATGCCGATGGCAATGCCCGCTACACCCGACTCGGTGCCATTGTTGTTGCCTCGGAACGCAGTAAGGCCCAATTCCAGACCAAGGGAATCGAAGGGTTCGAAAAGTCGCAGGGTGAAAAACCGGACGAATATGCTGACCTCAAGTATGTCCAGCCGTCACTCTACTTTCCGAACAGGTTGGTGATCGAGGACGAAACGCAACGAGTCGAGCTAATCCACTTCGGCCACGCTCATACGCTCGGTGACGCCGTTGCCTGGCTGCCCAAACAGGGGATATTGTTCACAGGTGACGCCTGCGTGAACGGAGCCTTTAATTACACCGGTGACAGCAACACGGAAAGCTGGATCACGGTCCTGAATGCGATGGAAGAGTTACCGATCAAGATTCTCGCCCCAGGGCATGGCGAACTTGCCGACAAGAGTCTGGTTGCGCTGCAGCGACGCTATTTTGTTGAACTCCGAGGAGCGATCGCCACCATGATCGGCGACGGACTGTCGCTCGATGAAATCAAGGAAAAGATCGATGTGCCGTTCTACCAGGAATGGACAGGCGTTGACGTTAAGACCCGGCTGGAGAACATCGAGCACGTCTACGCAGAACTCAAGAAATAATCGGATTGCCTGCCGCTGCTACTGGTCCCTGATCAGTTCTTTCGTCGCAGCCTGGAGAAGTCGGTGGGCCTTCAAGCCCGCGCCGCGCAGTGCGGTTGTGTCGAGGGGGCTATTCTCGAGCGGGTCTGAACTCATGCGGAAGTAACTTCCGTCGCTGTAGAGTTTCCATTCGGCGGTGCGGACCCAGTAACGCTTGCCTCTCTCACAAAACACCCAAGGCCGCGAGGATCGCTCAGGCTGTCGTAAGACGTCGTCAAAACTTCGTGAATGAACTTGCCCTGCCGGTTGCTTGGAACCCGCCAGGCGGACGAAGGTGGGCAGGATGTCAATAAAATCCACCAACGCATCGGTCTCAGAGTCGGCCGGCACAACGCCGGGCCAGCTGGCAATCGTTGGAACTCGTGTGCCAAGATCAGTCAGCTCTCCTTTGCCCCCTGGTACAGATCGGCCAGCTTGTTGTGAGACGACCGGTTTGCGCACAAGTTTCGACCCTTCCGCCGTCGCTATAAACGTTTTTGGCGTGCCGTTGTCCGCTGTGAAGAATATCAACGTGTTCTCTCGCAGGCCCAGTTGGTCCAGGCCGGCGACTAGCTTGCCAATCTGCCGGTCCATCGACTCAGCCATCTCCAGGTAATTCTCATAACGGCCTTTGGGTCCTAGCGGCACCGGATCATCCAGATCGTCGGTCACGTCATGGCACAGGGCCATCGAATAGAAGGCAAAGAACGGCTTGTCCTTGTTGCGGGCCATGAAATCCAGCAGAAACTCGACATAGATATCCGGACCGTAAGCGCCGTCCGTGTCGGCACGTTGCTCCCCGTTCTGCCAGATCAGGGGATCAAAATAGCGAGGCCCTTCGTGCCAACCGAATAGGCAGGATTCATTGAATCCGAGCCGCTGGGGATGAGAACGGTCTTTACCAAGTAACGTCAGTTGCCACTTGCCGGATATTGCCGTTTCGTAACCCGAGGACTTTAGCAACTGGGCGACGGTCTGCTTCTCGTATTCCGCTGGAAAGGAGCCCCACTTGGGATTGTTTAGCTGGAACGGGTAGAGCCCCGTGAGCAGGCAGACCCGAGTAGGGTGACAGACCGGCATGCTGTAACAGTGCTGGAAAGTGAGTCCAGAACGTGCCAGGCCATCGAGGTGCGGCGTCCGGTAGGACTCGCCGCCATAGCACCCAAGTACCTCGCGGCCGACGTCATCCGCCAGGATGAACAAAATATTCGGCGGGCGTTCAGCAGAGCTCGAATTCGTGCTGAGGACGACGGTCAGAATAGACAGGACGATCAAAAGCGATCTGTTCATGGCTTGTCCATTCTCCTGTTTTTGTGGGACTGGTCTCAGGAGACTCTGTAGCGAGCCATTTTGTCCTGGTCGACCTCGATGCCGAGCCCTGGCGCGTCGGGAAGGGCAATGAAACCTCTGTCGATGACGAAAGGTTCGGTAATGATGTCGTCTTCGAGTCCATAATACGTCGAGTCATTACCGAGCGTATAGGACGGGCCGGATGCTGCCACATGGAGCATGGCGGCTGTCTTGGGACCGAGATCATGGCCACAGTGCATAATGCAAGTAGCACCGGCCGCCTCGACCACGTGGCCAATCTTTGCGCAGGGAAGGATGCCGCCGGCGATGTGAGTATCTGGCAGAATCAGATCGGATGCTCCTGCCTGCAAGATTTCCCATACACTGGCGGCGTCGATAACACTCTCGTTGAGTGCAATTGGAACGGCTGTCGCGTTGCGTAGCGTGGTTGCATCGCTCAGTGGTTCCGCCGGAATCGGCTGTTCGAGGTATTGCAGATCGTACTCAACCAATCGTTCGCAAAGCGTGGTGGCCTCCGCGGGTGAATAAGCTCGATTGGGGTCAATCCGCAAGTGCAGCTTCATTCCCACGGCATCCCGGATGCCGCGCACCATTTCCAGGTCCTCATCCATATCAGAACCCGCCTTGGTCTTAAGGGTCGTGAAGCCCTGCTCGACATACAGGCTGGCGATCTCCCCTGCCCTTTCATACGTCTGAATCCCCATGCAGGCGGCTAGCTCAATCCTCTCGCGAATAATACCGCCCAGCAGGGTGGCGACTGGAACACCCGCTGCCTTACCCCAGGCATCCCAGCTGGCGATCTCTATCCCGGACTTCAATCGCACCTCGAGAGGGCAATTCGCATGAAACTCCTCCATGTTGTCGACCCGTTTGCCCACAGCCCATTCTGCATCCTGTTGCATCTGCGCGATGTCGAGGCCTGGCAAGAAGTTAAGGTTGAATTCACCCAGACCCGTGACTCCGCTCTCAGTGAGGATTTCGACAATACCGCTGGTTGTTGTTGAGCTGGAGCGAATATGCGATCGGTAAGGCGCAATGGGGCTGGTCTGCGGGATATCAACGACTGAAACCTTGACTTCACGAATCTTCATGAGCAGGACCTCTACGGAGCTGGGCGGCACTTTCTGGTCCACATGCTAACAGTTCTCCCGGCGCGGGCCATCTTCCGATGGAGTAAAACTTTCAGCCGCAGCGGCCCGAGGCCTGCCTACTGCATGACAGCAGGAAAGGGCTGTACCATGGCAAGGGTGCGTCGCTTCGCGAACTGAGGAGTTTGCCCAATGGAATACCGATCACTGGGAAACACGGGACTAAAGGTCTCTCGGGTCAGCCTCGGAACAGGCGGACCGAGCCGCCTTGGCCAACGAACGCACGGTAATGAAGTTCGCAGCCACGCGGTTGTTCGTGCAGCCCTGGATGCCGGCATCAACCTGTTCGATACCGCAGCAGCGTATTCCGACAGCGAGGGGATCCTGGGACGGGCTCTGGTCGGCGTCCCTCGCGACAAATACCTGCTCGCTACGAAATGCGTTGTTCGGGATGAGCAGACAAACGACATCATTACCGGCGAGGCGTTCGTTGAATCGTGCGAGAATAGTCTGCGACAGCTGGCCGTCGACGAGATTGACGTATTTCAATTTCATGGCCTGGAGCCCTACAACTATGCCACTGCGGTGGAGCGACTGTTTCCAGTGGCCGAGGAACTTCAGCGAGCCGGCAAGATCCGATTGATAGGGGTGACTGAATATTTTTACCGCGACCCGGGCCATGAAATGCTACGGCAGGCCCTGGCGGACAATATCTGGTCCACCATCATGGTCAAATATGGAATACTGAATATGACAGCGGCGGACCATGTTTTTCCGCTTGCTGAGAAGCAGGGTGTCGGCGTCTTTAACATGTCTCCGGTACGATTGCGTTTGACCCGTGCTGAGAAGCTGGAAGAGTTGATTTCGGAATGGAAACAGCTGGGTTTGATCGCCGAGGATGCCCTGCCAGACAAGGATCCACTTGGCTTTGTGATTGGAAATGGTGTTGGCTCGGTGATCGAAGCCGGTTACAAATTCGGCGCGGCTCATTCAGCTATCTCCAGTGTCGTGGTAGGGACGGGTGATACCAAACATCTCAGCGACAATATCGAGACTATTAATGGCCCGCCGCTGAACGATCGCGTCTGCGACAAGCTGCGAGCGATCTTTGGCTCGATCGCCGAGACAGAGTTATTAAAGGACTAGCTGAAGCCATCCGGCCGCCAATGTCACCAGCGTGGTGACGTCGACTTGCCGCGGAGAGATTAATGATCGCCTGCCTTACTCGCTGCCTTGCCTTTGCGCTTGCCGCAACTGCCTGCCTGGGCCAGCTCAATGCGCAGGATGTCGCCGTCGATGGCAGCCAACTGTACCAGCAACTTTGTGCGGCCTGTCACGGCAAGTCTGGACTGGGAGATGGCCGCGCAGCACGATTTGTTTTTCCATCGCCGAGAAACCTTCGGCATGCTCCCTTCCGGCTTGTTAGCACTATCAATCGGGTACCTAGCCAAGAGGATATTCGGCGTGTTATTGAGGCTGGGATGCCGGGCACGGCGATGCAAGCCTGGAAGGACCTCGGCCAGGCCAAACTTGATGCCCTTGTGGAAACCGTGCTGGAAATAAGAGTCCGCGGTGCCGCCGAGCGTTACGAAATGGTGCTCCGCGAAACAACCGGCGAAACACCCGACGCAAGCGATCTGGATGAGGCGGCCTATATCCAACGGGTCACGGTGCCGGGTGAGGCCTGGCACTACGATGCCGGTTCGCCGGCCGATGAAGAACTTCTCCAGCGTGGCGCAGATGTCTATCAACGGCAAAAGTGCAACAGTTGCCACGGTGATGATGGTCGCGGAAGTCGCGGCATGGACCTGGTAGACCTCAGCGGTCGCCCAACATGGGCCGTTGACCTGCGCCGGGACAGATTCCATGGTGGGCACCTTCCGGCAGACGTGGCTCGGCGGATCTATCTCGGGATGCCCGGGTCCGGTATGCCAAGCAGCACAAACCTGTCCGCGGAAGACCTCAGGGCCCTTGTCGCCTACTCGTTATCCCTGGCGGATAAATCTCGAGTCGACCTGACAAACCATCTGCGCCGGGAACGCGCGATCGGTCGTTTTCTGGCGCCATAAACGGCGAAATCGCCATAGCCCCGGATGGCAACAGCTTGTACACTGCTGCCGATTCAGTGCGCGCGGGGCCCGCATTAGGCCCCTCAGACATGCCATGCCAGCAAGGAGGCAGCCATGGCAGGCGGTACAGTACGTTTTATCCAGTCATCAGACTGGCAACTCCATAAGCCGGTGATCGCGGCTGCGCACTGCGCGGATCGTGCGATCCGACTGCTTGCCGATGCGCCGCGTCGAGCTGCGCAGAACGTGTTTGACGCGGCTATCCAGCATCGCGTCGATTTTCTCTTGCTTGCCGGCAACATCGGAGATCCACGTCGCATCGGTGCTGCGGGATTTCAATTCCTGGTGGAACAGTGTGCCCGACTTGAGGCTGAAGGGATCCTTGTCTACTGGTCGCTCGGGGACTCCGATCGCCAACGACGATGGCCAGCCGCCGTTGGCTGGCCTGGGAATGTCCACCAGTTTGATAACCCATCGCCTACAGTCACGACGTTTCAGCGTTCAGGGGTACCGTTGGTCGACATCATCGGTGCCAGCTGGACCGCCAATCGTAACGTGGCAATCGAACAATTTGAAATGGACCCGTCCTGCGACCAATCGATCGTGCTGGGCGGAAACATCCAGGACGGCCACAAGGATCTGCCAGGCGTGAAGTACTGGGCACTTGGTGGCCGCGATGAACTTGCCACGCTGGAGCTGCCAGAAGGAATTGTTCATTTCGCCGGTTCACCGCAAGCGAGGCAGCTAACAACTGGTGGGCCACATGGCTCTACGCTGGTGGAAATGAACGGTCAGGGCAGGCCCAGGATCGAGCCGCTGGACTGCGATGCGGTGCGTTTCATCCAACAACCGGTTGGTTGTGAGGGTATTCACCCAGCTGACATTACTGAGGCCATCAGGCAGAGCGCGGCCGAACTCGTGAGGAATTGCCAGGCCACGAACATAATCGTGCAATGGACCTGCCAATCAGCGACCCCCGTTACCCATTCACACCCGCTTCGTTCTGACTCGCAACGCTGGCTGACCGACGTCGCCAGTATGGTCCAGCGGGACCACGGGCAGATACTCGGCAGCTCATTCAGATTCGACTTTCCACCGCAGCACGGTGCGATTCATGAGGAGTCGTTGAGGGCCAGTTACCTCGATACGTTGGCTGAGATGGCCGACCAGGGCCGGGTCATGCCTGTTCTTGCGGAAGCTGCCGCTGGCTTGCTGCCATCAGAATTGGGCGCTTTGCTATCGCGTAGCGATTCCGACGCCGACCAGGAACTTGTCCGGCAAGCCGCGGAACTGGGTGGCGAATTGTTGGGGCCCAACAACCAGGGTGACTGTCCACCGACTGATCGGGAGGCCGCCTGATGAAAATTACGGACCTCACAATTGGCGGTTTCGGAGTATTTGACGAAGCAGCATTTGCTGATCTCGAACCAGGGGTGACAGTCTTTTATGGTCCCAACGAGGCGGGCAAAACAACGCTCGTACAGTTCCTCAGGGGGATGCTGTACGGATTTGATCAATCCGAGAGAATCAGGTACCTCGACAAACGGCGTGCTTCCAAGGGTGATTCCTCCTGTGGCGGTGAATTGACGGTAGCCCTGCCGGCTGGCAACAAGTACACAATTGCCCGCTCCGTTTACCGCGGGGCGAACAACGACTGGCAGCAGCATCTTTCCTTCAAAAACGGCGCCCCGCACCCTGATCCATCCGAGTCGCTGGAAAAACTGCTGGGAGGCGTGGATGAAGCCACGTTCACCCATGTCTATAGCGTTGGGCTGGCGGAATTGCAGCAACTGGGACTGCTTGACGAGACCGAATCGGCCGCCCTCATCTACCGGCTGACATCAGGCCTTGATCGAGTCTCACTGATTGGCGTTCTTGACGAAGTTCACGAGGCCAGACAACAGCTATTCTCTCACGACGGGTCTGCCGGCCGAATACGCGAGTTGTTGGGTCAGCATGAGATTCTCTCCGGGTCTGTAACGGAGCTGGAGAAGAGCGGGGCGCACTGGTCGCGACTGGCGGGACGGATGGCCAGTACGCAAGCAAAACTGGAAGCCATCATCGCTTCGATTGAGGATGTCCAACGCACGCAACGACTGAATGACATCGGCCAGCGACTCTATGACGTTAGCCAGGAATATCGGCGCCTGTCCGAACAGATGACCGACAATGGCAAGACGGTGCCTGTCTTTTTTGCGACCTTCGACGGTGATCCAGTGATGATCCTGGATGGCCTCAAACAGCAGCTCTCAGTGGAAGCACAGCAGCTGGCTGACTGGGGCGATGAACGGCGAGAATTGCGACACCAACAGGACGATGTCGAGGTCAATTTCGTGCTCGTGAGCCAGGCGTCACGGATTGAAGCGCTCTCCGAAATGACAGGCTGGACTGCCTCGCTGCAGGGGCAACTGGAGGCGGTGAGGGCAGAAGTTGCCCGACTGGAAGAACAGTACTCCTCGCTTTACGGTAGCCACGAGACCACGGCTGATGGCCGGCCAGTAAGTGAAGTTCTCACGCCTGCCGTGGTGACCGCATTACGTGGTCCTGCTCGCAGCCTGAAAGAGTCGCGACAACGTCAGCAGGAAGCCCGCAGGGCAGTCGCCGACGGACAACGCCAATACGATTCGAAACAACAGCAGTTTGATCAAGCGCTGGGCCACGCTGGCTGTATTGATTTAGATGCTGAGTTGGAGTCTGCCTCAGCGGAAAGTGTGGCAGTCCGCCATCGCCTGGAGGCCGGCGATCGCCAGGAACAACTCAATCGAGCTCGCAAGGAGGCCGCCCAGAATCCGATCGTGCCGTCGGAGGGCGAGCTGCTGACGCCACTTGAACTCGGTTGGATTGGCGGACTTTTCGTCGCTGGCTTCATGTTCGCACTCATGCCCTGGCTGATGGGAGGCCAACTTGGGTGGTCCGCTGGCGGCAAAGCAGCACTCAGTGTGACCGGACTGCTCGTGCTCTCCGGTTCCTTTGTGATGCGACTCGTGATGCAGCGTCATCGACGACAACAAAGGATGGGGGAAACCGCACGGCGAGAGATGATGGCACAACAGCTTGACGCAATTACGGCACAGATCTCGCTGCTCGATCAACAACTTGGCCCAGGCGGCGGCCCACTCGACGCACGGCGGCGTCGGTCTGAGTCACGTGTTCAGACGCTGGAGGGCGTCGTTCCGGTGGCGGCGAGTTTTCGCGCCGCCCAAAGTCAACTGGAATCGTTGCAGGTTCGCGCCGAACACGCGGACAAATACCTGCTCGAAGCAGAATGTCGTTGGCAAGATGAAATCGGCAGGCACGGCTTGCCAGAAACATTACTCCCGAATCACATACGCCAGCACGTCTCGAATCAGGAGCGTTTGGCAGAACACGGCCGTATGCTGGAACAGCAGCGCGGGGAGATCGACCGTATGACTTCGGAGCTGGCCACACATCGGATGCGTGTCGGCCAGATTTACGTGGAGGCGGCGCTTCAGCCTGCGAGTGGCGACGTCACAGTCATGATACGCGACCTCAATGCGCAGCTGGCGATACAGTTGTCCGCAGAGGCTCGCCGTAAAAAACTGAGAAAACAGCGACGCCGATTGAAAAAGAAGATCCGCCGGACGGAAGGCATGATGCAGGATATCGAAGCCCGCTGTCAGTTCATGCATCGACAGGCAGGCTGCGATACGGAGACAGAATTCCGCTCACGTGCGACCGAACAGCGAGCATTCCTCGACAACCGACAACGCATGATAGCCATCGAAGGCGTTATCGAAGATGAACTGGATGGAGTATTCGAACGGGCCGACTTTGATAGCTTGACGGTCGGTGTAACTCTTAACCAATTGATCGCCGACCGTGATGGTCTGGTCCATGATCTTGACGACCTGGAACGCCGACGAACGGGACTTCATGAAAAAGTAGGTGAACTCAGCGAACAGATGCGGCAACAGGAAGAGGAGACTGCCTTGCCGCTGGCCCAATACAACCTGGCGGCACTGGAAACTGAATTGCAAACTGCCTTCCGGCAATGGCAAACATGGGAACTTACACACCACGTGCTGGCTATGGTGCGTGACCAGTATGAGCAAGAGCGGCAGCCGGAGACGTTGCGGATCGCCTCCCGCTGGCTGGCGGAAATGACCGGAGGCAAATACACACGGGTCTGGACTCCGATCGACCAGGACGCACTATTCCTTGATGACGCACGACAGCAAGTCTGGCGACTGGAGACACTCAGCAGCGGTACGCGTGAATCGGTCTACCTCGCATTGCGATTGGCGCTCATTGAGGGATACGCCAACCGAGGCATTACACTTCCCGTGATTCTCGATGATGTGCTGGTGAACTTCGATGCCGAGAGGGCGGAGATGGCCGTTGCCGCTCTCTGTGAATTCTCCGCGCGTGGCCACCAGCTGATCTTCTTCACCTGCCATGAACACATTCGCGCCATGTTCTCTAAGGCCGGGATCGATGCCCGCGAACTTGAAATGCGGAACCCGAGTGCGCCGCGTTTGCGAGACGAACATGCCATTATGGCAAGCGACAATCAGGACGTTGAGCCACGAACGGATGGCACTGATGGTGCCGAACGCATTTTTCCAATGGACGAATACGTTGAATCCGAGGATGATTTGTACGAGGACGACACACACGCTGCGTGACAAACCGATGAGGGGATAAAATCATGACACGCCTATTCACATGCCTTGCGATCTGCCTGCTGGCTTACCCAGTTGCCGCGGTAGAGGATCCGCCCGAACCGGCTGAACAGCTCGATACGGAAATCCAGCTGGACGCACAAACAGTCCGCGCCTTGAAGGCGGGAGAAGCTGTTCTGGTCGAGGTGAAAACGCCCGATGGCCAGACCGTGTCACTGCGGCTGACAAGCAACAAGGAATCGCGAATTCCAGCTGCGGCCACCGGGGCAAGCGAGGAGACTCGTGCTGCGGTTCCCTCCACACCGCCATTACCGGACGCCACGGTCGTTGTCCTTCCACCTGAACCGATAGTAGTCGTTCAGCAAGAAGAGCCACTGACCGCACTGCCCCTCGCTGCTGCCGATACAGCAAGCATTCGAGACTCAGAATTTAGCCTGCCAGCCCCGCCGCGCCCGGATGAAGAACTCGTAACCGAGGTGGTCGAGACTGACTACGTTCTGCCGCCGCTGATTGCTAGTCCGGCTGATGGGAGTACGGAAATAACACAGCAAGAACTCGAGGGGACGTCGCGGATCCCGTTCGATAGCGGCCAGGCCCAACCTGCTGCCGAGGAACTGGCGCCTTATGTGCCGAGCCAGTTTCCGCTCTCCGAACCCGCTGAAGATCACACCGCAGCCGCACCGTTGTTTCCGACGGACGCATCTGCACGAACGGCTATCGACGAGGTCCAGGCCGGTTTCGCGTCAGGGCCGGGTGCCGAAGATAAGCCCGCGATTACGCCGATACAGCCGGCCACGCTTACACCGCTGGGCAAACCCGTGGCGGATACCAGTCGTCCCTGGCTGCCACTGGTTCTGGCTACGATGGCACTGCTGGCATCAGTCGGCGGCAACATCTATTTGGGCTATCTTTGTGCCGGCTTTTACCGGCGTAACAGGACGCTATTAGATGATTCCGTCGAGCGCAGCTCGCCTGCTCTTGAGGGCGACGCTTCAACCATGGCGAGTTCGGCTAACGACCAGTCTGTTGCCTAGTCCGGCTCAACTGCGGCCCTCGCCGCCTCCTCCATCTCGGTCAATTCCTGATGCAGGATATTGAGCAAGGTCTGCAGGAAGGCAACTACCATCGGGCCAACCAGGATACCGATGGGACCGAGCGCCTGGACTCCACCAATAACGCTAAGCAGGGCAAGCAGCGGATGCAGTTGGGATTGGTTCTTCAGTACCAGTGGCTTGACCACATTGTCCACGTTCGATACGAGCACAACACAATAGATGGAGAGCAGTATTGCGGCCAGCGTTGCATCGGTCAGCAGCAACAAGTACAGGGCCGCGGGGACCCAGATCGCAGCGGCACCAATAAACGGCACGAGGGAAAAGAGTGTCGTCAGTAAGGTCAAAAGGAAAACAGACCCCAGGCCTGCAAACCAGTAGCCGATACCAGCGAGAATTCCCTGGGCAACGGCAGACAACAGCGTAGCCAGCACGACCGCGCGGCTGATGTTGCTGAACTCGGCAACCAGTTCACGTTCATAGTCATTATGTAATGGTGATAACCGCATCATTGTCTCGACCATGGCGGGGCCATCGACGAGGAAAAAGTAGACCGAGATCAGCATGATGGCGACACCAAAGCCAATGCGCGCCATCAGCGAAAGTGTGCTGGCCCCGAGAGACAGCAGTTTCTGCTCAACTCCCGAACTCATCATCCGGTCGACCATCTCCTGCAATTCCGCCGTCGATGGAGAAAGAAAGGTGACGATTGCGGATGTAACTTTACCTCCCATGCGGTGCACCTTGTAGGGAGCAAATGCCTGCTGGAGATCCCTTACTTGTTCGCTGGATGTCACCTCAAAAATGACGCGCGAAGCCATGCCGGCGGGGATTGAAAAGTCAGTGTGGTAAAAGCCATTAAGTTCGTCTGCCACCGGTTGCCAGAGTCCCTTGTCGACACCGTCAGGTACTGCCGGCCGGAATTCCTCCGCAGCTTTCTCCATCAGGGCAAAGGTCGCAGGGATTGAGAGTTCGTAATTTGGATCGTCGGCCGACTTCGCCAATCGATGGACGTTGATCTCGAAATGCCGCAGCGCCACCATGTGTTTTTCGTTATAGCCGAACTTGGTCCGCAGCCGTTTCAGCACCGGCTGGGCATCGCCGAGGTCGACGTTGCGTACCATCGACGTGGCCTCGATCCCTGCGAACACGAGGATCAGCATCAGGGGCGCGATAACAATCAGCGCGATGGCCGTCGTCGTGGCAGCCGCCGCAAGCCGCCGCCGCTTCTTGAATTTGGCCTCAATCCGACGGTGCATTGGCGTGAAGATCACGACCAGCACTGCGGCCAGGAAGAGGGGTAACAGGAAAGTCGCCATGACCCGCAAGAAGAGCAGCGAGATGACCGCAATAATCCCTAACAGGACATAAAACGAGACCATCCGATTCATCGAAAACACCCTTTAAGCAGATCTGCGCGAAAGCTGAAACGTTTCAGCTTTGGGTTTGCCCCACAGCCCATCTACGGGCTATTGTAGCATGCGGGAACGAATTGGCTTGCCGGTTTTCGGGTCATCATCAAGGCAACACTTAAGGCTCACGAAGGACCAACTGGAATAACAGGCAGATACGCGTGAACCGTCGAACGAAAATGGTCTTTTGGGCCGTCCTCCTGGCACTCGTAGGCTGGGGAATCTACGCCGCAACCGGACGGGCTCTGGCGGACTTCGAGCAACACAACTTTGACTTTTCGGGGTTGAATTACGGCCGACTTGCCCTGGCAGGTATTGTTTACCTGCTGGGCTTACTGCCCTGCTGCTGGTTCTGGCGATTAACTTTACGCGCCATGAAACAAGATCCGACCTGGTCATCCACGGTGCGGGCCTATTATCTTGGTCACCTCGGTAAATACGTCCCGGGCAAGGCCTTGGTCGTGATTCTACGAGCGACCGCGATGGGCGGCGCGGGGGTGAATACCGGCATTGCCGCCGGTACGGTGTTCATCGAGACGCTGACCATGATGGCGGTTGGCGCCTTCCTGGCCGCAGTCGTGCTGGCATGGCTGGCTATAAATGCCTGGTTGACGATCCTCGGAATCGCCTTGGCGGCGGCGGCTATGGCGCCCACGCTACCACCCGTCTTCCGTTTCCTCGTCCGCCTGCTGCGGCTGGAGAAACGGATACCCGCGGAACTGTTGACCTGGCGAACAATTCTCGCTGGCTGGCTGGCGATGGTCCCCTGTTGGTTGCTGCTTGGTACGAGCATGTTGATCGTCGTGAGTGCCGTGACACCCGTCACAACACCCAACCCGCTGGGGCTGGAGGACCTCCCTTATTTAACGGCGGCTGTATCCCTCGCCATGGTCGCGGGATTCCTATCGCTTCTGCCCGGGGGCATCCTGGTCCGTGACTATGTTGCCATCGAAGTTCTTGCTCATCACGCCGGCCTTGGAGCGGGAGTTGGTTTGGTGGCGGCGATTGTGCTGCGATTTGTCTGGCTTATATCCGAAGTCGCAATTTCGGCTATCCTATATGCACTTCCGACCGGCCGAACGACAGCCGCGCACAAATGAAATGCTCGCAATGAAACTCAGTGCCGTCATCCCGGTTTACAACGAGGAAGAGAGCCTGGCTGCCCTGTACGAAGAGATCCGTCAGGTGATGTCCGATGCCGACCACAACTACGAAATCATCTTTGTCGATGACGGCTCGACCGATGGGAGCTGGGATGTGATCCGCTGCCTGGCGGAAGCAGACGAGTCGGTCGAGGGAATCCGTTTTCGTCGTAACTTCGGTAAAGCGGCGGCGCTGCAAGCCGGCTTCAAGGCCTCCCAGGGCGAGATTGTCTTCACCCTGGATGGTGATCTGCAGGACGACCCGTCTGAAATACCGCGTTTCCTTACGGAGCTCGAGGAAGGCGGCCTGGACGTCGTGAGCGGCTGGAAGAAGGTGCGACACGATCCCTGGCACAAGGTTCTCCCCTCCCGTGTCTTCAATTGGATGGTCAGCAGGTTAACCGGAGTTCGGCTGCACGATCACAATTGCGGATTCAAATGTTACCGCCGCAGCGTGGTGGAGGAAGTTCAGCTTTACGGTGAACTCCATCGTTTCGTTCCTGTCCTTGCCGCCAGCCGTGGCTGGAGTGTTGGCGAAATCGAGATCAATCACCGCCAACGGCAATTTGGTAAATCGAAGTACGGCGTCCGACGGATCGTCAAGGGTTTCCTCGATCTGATTACGGTCTACTTGTTTACAGGCTTCCGACAACGCCCGCATCACCTGCTGGGCACGTTTGGGCTCTTCAGTCTGGGACTGGGGGTCATGGGGCTGGCCGCTTTGACGATTTGGAGAATCCTCTCCCATCAGCTGATATCTCTTGACCCCATCCACCTGACGGACAAGGCAAGCTTCTACTACTGCATCCTGTTCATTCTCTTCGGTGGCCAACTTGTCACGATGGGAATCCTGGCCGAAATGGTAACCGCACATACCAGCAATCCAGACGATGCGTACTCTGTGTCTGCGCGCACTGATATTTCCGGCCATGAATCCGACTCACAGACTCTTTCTGGAGATCAGGCCGATGGTAATGCCGCTGACGGATGATGGGCAACGGCGCCCCGTTCCAGTACCGGTATTGATACTTGTACTGTTGGCCATGTGCTGGGCCAGCCTGCGTATCGGCCTGGCGGATGCACCGCGTGGCGATACGGCATCGCTGAGCGCTAATGACCGCAGTCGCTGGTCCACTGTGGCAGCGCTTGTCCATCATGGTAGCTATGTGGTGGACGATATCGTCCTGCAGCGTGACCCGGTAAGTGGCCGAAATGTGCGTGATAAGGCCTGGTATTCCATTGACCAGGTTCGCCACAAAGGCAGGGATGGCAAAGAGCACTATTACTCGAGCAAACCAACGCTTTTTCCGACTCTGATGGCTGGCAAGTACTGGCTGCTCAACACGATCACTGGCTGGGATATTCGCACCAGCCCACACCTGGTGATCCGCACGCTGTTACTGTTGACCAACCTGCCGGCATTGGTGGTGCTATTCTTCCTCGGTTGCAGCTGGGCACGGCGGTATTGCCAGACCGGCTGGTCTCAGGTCTTCGCCGCGGCCATCATCACCTGGGGTACCTTTCTAACCACGTTTGCCAACACCCTGAACAACCATCTAATAGCAACAGCTTTCGTGGCTATTGCCTTTGAATGTTGTCTGCGGATCCTTGAGCGGCGCGAAGAGCGATTGCATTGGTACCTAGGCGCGGGCTTTTGTGCAGCCATGGCGACCGCCAATGAACTGCCCGTGCTTGCCCTGCTTGGATTGATTGGCCTCGGTCTCGTCGCGCACAACTGGCGAACGACGCTGGTCGCTTTTGGGCCCCCAGTTCTACTTGTCGGATTGGCCTTTTTCGGTACGAACTGGCTGGCCCATAACAGCCTGCAGCCAGCCTATGCTCATCGCAGCGACGGCGCTGAGATTGCCACGATATCCGCAACGGCCGAGCAACTCGATGGTGGCACCCTGCTGCCTGAATGGATGGCGGCGATTCCGGTTGAGCTCTCCCAGGGCACGATGATTATTGGCCATGAAATTGACGGACGATGGATAATCTGGGACCGCGACGGGCAGGATCGTCTAGCTGTGCAGTATCACGGTAACAAGGCCAGCATCCACGAATGGAACAATTGGTACGACTACAGCGGCACGCACTGGGTGCCTTCCAAGAGCCTGGGATTTGACGCAGGCGAACCTTCCAGACTGGTTTACGCCTTTCAGCTGCTGATCGGCCATCATGGCGTGTTCTCTCTGACGCCAATCTGGTTATTGTCGATCTGGGGAGGAATCCTGTTGTGGCGTGACGGCAACCCGTTCGTGCGTCGGGTAACAGCTGCGATCCTCTTGATTTCGCTGGTCGTGTTTATGTTTTACGTGATGCGACCGTTACGCGATCGGAATTACGGTGGTAATTGCTGTGGACCGAGGTGGCTGTTTTGGCTCATACCGTTCTGGTTCTACCTTGCGCTGGCACCCCTTGATCGGCTGGCGATTCAGCCCGGACGACGCCAGCTGGCCAACCTGTTGCTGTTATTGAGCGTCGTGACATCGATCTACGCATTTACCAACCCCTGGCAGCCCCCCTGGCTGTATACGCTGATAGAGTCACTTGGCCTGCTAGCCAGCTGATGACCTGCTGCTGAATGGGCTGCTGAATGGGCTGCGGAGTAATTGGCATTGCCACAGGACAGGCAAAGCGTCATCATTCTCCACGCGTCCGCGGACTTTCGGTACTGCGCACGTCCAGACATCCATTCTGCCGGGAGGCTCATGATGCGTCGCCAACGAGTTTTTGTACTAATCACGCTGCTGACCTGTGCAGTCCTTTTCGCCGGTTGTGGCAAACAAGCGGATGAGCCACCACCGGTCCGCATCGAAGCAGATGAATTGCCCACCAACTCCGCGCCTAATGAAACCGACGGCGATCCGATTGAGCTGACAGCAGCTGAGGCCCGCGGAAGTTCTCCCGCCCTGCCAGTCCTCGTGGAAGATCCCGAGGTCCTGATCCACACCAACCAGGGGACAATACGGATTCGCCTGTTTGCCAAGGATGCACCGCAGACCGTGGCGAACTTTCTGCGGAACTATGTCGATCGGGCAGAGTACCACGATTCACTTGTGCACTACGTCGAGCAGGATTACATGATGATAGCGGGTGGTTACAACGCCAAATACGAGGAGATTCCCGAGCGTGCTGCGGTCGCTTACGAGGGGGATAACGGCCTTTCAAATCGTCGCGGAACCGTCGGGCTCTTACGGCAGGTTGATTACGTTGACAGCGGCACCTCGCAGTTCTTTTTCAATCTCGGCGACAATGCATTTCTGGATCATCAGGCAACCGATGGCGATGCGGACGATGAGGATGTGCCCGGTTATTGCGTGTTTGGTGAAATTGTCGAGGGCCTCGACGTGATGGACAAAATGGGGAGCGTGACGGTCGAAGACCGTGACGGGTTTGAGAAAACACCCTCGGCGCCACTGGTAGTCACCTCCGTCGAACGCGTCTATTGACAGGATTTCAACGTCCATTCGACGGCTATTCTGTTCGATATATTGCACTCCAGGGGCCGCAACACAGTCCCAGTCGAGGACCCCACAAAACTCCTTGTGGAAGAAAATCGGCTGCGGTACAATCCAGCGCTCCTATCCAATAGCTCTTTTCGGTCACGGAACGACCCCTAATCATGTCCCGAGCAACTGAATTCCTCCAGCAGTGCCCCACCTGTGGACGGGGTTCGCAGATCCGGCAAGAGTACCTCGGTACAATGCTGCAATGCCGCCATTGCGGCGGAGAATTCCGCGCGCAATCAGCCGCTGGTAATCAGCCGGTTGTCAACGACTCGACAGCGGACATGCTGAAACGAGCGGATGAACTGCTGGATGCAACGCAGGAGACGGTGGATCAGCCTCCCCGACGCCGCCCTCGCTAGTCCCGGCCTAAAGTGCGTTGTCCGGATTAGCTCTGCGCCAAGACGGACTCGAGATCTCTAAAGAAGCCCGGATAGGTTTTGGACGTACAGCCCGGATCTTTTATTACCACTCCGTCAATCACCAATCCCGTCAGGCTCAAACTCATTGCCATGCGGTGGTCGTCGTAGGTCTCGATGGTGGCAGACCGATGCGTGTCCGGCGTGATTGTGAGGCCATCTGTAAAAGTCTCGACCCGTGGACCCAGCTTTCGTAACTCGCGAGCCAGATCCTCGATACGGTCCGTCTCCTTGTGCCGAATGTGTTCGACACCGGTTATCCGTGTGGGACCCTCCGCGAACATGGCGACGGCCGCAAGTGTCTGAACCGTATCACTGATTCCATTCATGTCGATTTCGATGCCCTGCGTCGCCTTGCCGACGATCGTGGTGCTGTCTGGACCAAGCTGGATCTCGCAGCCCATTTGTTCCAGCGCATGAACGAAAGCAAGGTCTCCTTGGCAGCTGCCATCTCCCAGGCCTTCAACCGTGATTTCACCACCGAGGAGTGCTGGCAATGCGAAGAAATAGCTTGCTGCTGACGCGTCCGGTTCGACATCGAAACTGCAACCCTGGTAGCCGACATTGCTGGGCACGGCGAATGCTTGGGTTTCCTGTTCGTCGACCTGCACACCGAATTGTTGCATGACGCGAAGAGTCATATCGATATAGGGACGCGAGACGAGAGCACCGTCGACACGGATCGTAAGTGGGTCGAGGGCCATTGGAGCCGCCAATAGGAGGCCGGTCAAAAACTGGCTTGAGAGCGTTCCAGCGACGCTCATGTCGCCTCCCGGCAGCCCCGCACCCTGGATGGTGAGTGGTGGGCAGCCATTGTCCGCGCACGCCGCATCGATACCATGCTCACGAAGTGCGGCGACAAGTGGTTCGATTGGCCGTTCCCGCATACGCGGTACGCCGTCAAGTTCATATCGACCGGCGGCTGTCGCTAGCAGGGCCGACAGAAAACGGATTGTCGTACCGCTGTTACCCACAAAGAGGGCAGCTTCTTTACTGGGCACCGTCCCTCTGCTGCCACGAACTTTGAGCGTGCCATCAGCCAGTTCGCCCGCGACCGAAACGCCCAGGGACCGCAGGCAGGAGAGCATCAGGCTGGTGTCATCGCTATCGAGCACACCAAGAAGCGTTGAATCCCCCGCCGCCATGGCGGAGCAGACCAGGGCGCGGTTGGTAATGCTCTTTGAGCCGGGCGGGCGAACGCGTCCACTTACGGGGCCACGTGCCAGGGGTACGTTATACAGACTTGCCAACCGATCCATGCCTCGCTGACCGGCAATAGTCGTGATCCAACAGGGTCGCCAGGGCGATTACTTTGAAACACGCCAGAGGTTCTTGTCGGTGGGAATAAACAGCGCGTCGCCTGAGACTGCCGGCGTTCCAAGCACTACTTCACCCATTTCGTTCTTGGCGACAATCTTACCTTCTTCCGCAATTGAGAGGACCTGACCGAGGCCCTCTTGGTTCACGTAATAAAGGTGCCCACCGGCCAGGATCGGCGACGCCCAGAAGCGGCCTTCGAGTCGGGATTGCCACAACAGTTCGCCAGTCTGCAGGTCACCACACTTCGCGATTGAGCCCGAAAGAACGTAGACTTTGCCGTCGTGAACCACAGGGCTGGCGCCGTTGGACGACAGCCGATTCTGCGACCAATAGACATCCGGCGTGGTGATATCCAAACCGATTCTCAAGGCTGTCATGCCACCAGAGTTGAGCAACAGGAGTTCGCCGGAAAGCGTGGCGGACGTGATCGTGCCGAAACCACCGGTGAAGTTCCACAGTTCCTTACCTGTCTGCACATCGTGTGCCTTAAGATCTCCGGGGGACTGCAGGATGACCGCTGGCTTGCCAGATGGGCCGGGGACAATGATTGGGGATGCCCAATTTGCCATCGCTGGCCTGGGTGTCTTCCAGAGTGGTCGTCCGTCTTCAAGGCTGATGCCAGTGGCGAAGGAGTTTCCCTGGTTTTCAGCTTGAACAATCACCACGCCATCAGCGATCACCGGAGATGAAGACATCCCCACGTCGTTACCAGCCTTATCAAAATCCAGCCCAAGGCCACGGTACCAGAGGAGATTGCCGTCCAGGTCCAGGCAGGCCAAGTCGTTAGATGAGTAGAAAGCGACGATACGTTTCCCGTCGCTGGCCGGCGTCGGTGCGGCAACGGAGCTGGTCGGATGCGTGTAAGTTCGACCCGTTGCCCAGAATTCTCTTCGCCACATCTGCTTGCCAGTTTCGGTGTCAAAACTCAGCACATACAGTCGATCCTGCTTGACGCCGCCGCTTCGTGTCACGTAAACCTGTTTGCCGACAATGATCGGGCTTGAGGCGGCGCGGCCTGGCAAGGGTGATTTCCAGGCAACATTTTCATCCGCCGACCAATTGACTGGCAGGTTGGCGTCCGCAGCCACGGAATTACTGTGAGTACCACGGAACTGACGCCAGTCGGCGCCCATGCACAGGATCACTGAAATGCAGAGCAGTGTGAGGGGGTAAAGTCGGGTCAGTGGCATGGGTTAGCCCTTCGAGAAAGAGTGTTGTCTGTGTTTGTGAGGACGTCTTCGGTGCTGTGCGATTACTAGCGATTGCTACCAAGGACGGCGGTACCGTACTGGTCGCAAACCCGCAGCTGAAATTGCCAGCGCTGGGCCCAGGAGTCGGTCTGTTCGTTTTGCGCTACCTTGATGAGGATATGATTGACGCCCGCCTTAAGTGTGCCCGCCGCGATGTACTGATCGATCGACGTTGAGGCATGGTAAACATGGTTCTGGGTCAGTAGTTTTCCGTTGAGCCAGATCTTGTTGCCATTGATGCAACCCAGTCGGATCTCAATGGGCCGGGCTTCGTCCGCGACGTAACTCGCGTGAGCATAAACGATGGCGCCCTTGTGTTTATCCAACACCTCGTTCAAGTCGACTACGCCGTACTCGTTTGTGGTGGCGTACTGGAACCACTTTACTTCACCATCCTTGCCATCGTAGGAGGCCGTAAGGTCGACAGCCTTTTCAGGCGGATAGGCCACATCGAAGCCCTTCTTTTCGGAGTTATCGAAGGGGCCGACGAGGTCCCATTTCATCAAGAAGCCGAAATGGACGGGCAAATCAACAGTCTCGCCCGCTTCCCGAAGTTTGTCCGTCGCCAGATCGATCTGATCCAGATCGCGAGCGGAGCTGAGCGCCTTGCGAAAGGCAGCGGAAGCTTCGTCCTTGGCCTGGAGTGCCGCTGCTTTCTGCAGCAAGTCCGCAACAGCATCCCTGCGAAGCTCGAGGCTGGGGTCATTAAGTAGCTGGGGGATGATCCGTTGCTTTGCGGTCTGATCGACGAGAAGTATCAGTTCATATGCTGTGCGGCGGGCCCGGGGATGATGGTCATGGTCGGCGATAAAGGCCTCGAGACCCTCGATCGGCAACTTCTGTCCGGCTCGTATCTGCCTTTGGGCTATGGTGTCGGCGGCTGCTCGAAGCCAGTTGACAGCGAGTTTATTTGCACCGTCCATCCCAGCCAGAACCACTGGCAGCTGGTCGGCCGGAGCTTGGCTCAATTCCTTCCAGGCCGCGATCGCCGCGGGATGCCCTTGACCGTTAATCTCCACGGCGCGAATTGTCTTTGTCAGGTCCTGAATTGACTCCGCGCCGACTGAAGAAAGGAAATATGTCGACAGCAGAAGCGTCGCGACGAATGCTCTCACCATGATTGTGTTCTCGATGAATGACCTGTGGTCTTGCTGGAAACTACTACCAGCTCATCTTATCCGACAAAGGAGTTTCGTAAAATCACCTTGTTCCAGCGTCTTGGCGGGAAACAGTGTTGAACAGCCCCCCTATGAACGATTAACATACTAGGAGTGCCTGACCATCGACGGAGACGCCGACATGACGCCCCGCCCGCTTAACCCCGCCCCAATTAGTCGCCGTCACGCGATCCAGGTTGGCTGTTCAAGCTTCCTGGGACTCTCGCTGCCCCAGCTGCTGTCATTGCAAGCTGCGTCGAACAACGGACCGAAGCCGAAATCGGTAATCATGGTCTTCCTCACCGGCGGCGGCAGCCATATTGATAGCTTCGATCCGAAGCCGGACAGCTCAACGATCAAGGGTGAATTCAGCACGATCGACACAAGAATTCCGGGCGTCCAGTTTACGGAACACGTCTCCAATCTCGCCGACCGGACTGACAAACTCGCAATTATTCGGTCACTGGCTCATCGAGACAATCGGCATCTCTCCGGGACGCACAACACGCTGACCGGAACTCCACAGATCTTCCGCGGCGATGCCAACGAGGACAAGGAGCTGTCCCGCCTGGATTGGCCGTCCTATGGCGGGGCCCTGGAGCACCTGCGGCCATCGACCACGGGACTTCCCAGCCAGGTAACAGTTCCGAAACCGTTGATCGAGGGTTCGTTGACGTGGCCTGGCCAGCATGCTGGCTTCCTGGGTCCCCAGTACGATCCGCTGCAGGTGAATTCTGATCCCAATGGGGAGGGATTCAAGGTTGATGGTATACAGCTGCTTGATGGTATTACCACCGATCGATTGTCGGGACGCAAACAACTGCTGACCGACCTGAATGTCCAGCGACGGGCGCTTGATCGCCTCGCACGACAGACCCAATTCACTGACCAGCAAGACGCTGCCTTCTCGATGCTCTCATCCGGCAAACTAGTGGATGCGTTTGATCTCTCAAGCGAGCCGTCGGAGCTGCGTGATAAATACGGACGTTCCCGCATGGGCCAGTCCCTGCTGCTGGCGAGACGCCTGGTTGAACACGGCGTGCCGTATGTGCAAGCAAATATGGGGCATGTGCAAAGCTGGGACACACACTCAAGTAATTTCCCACGGCTGAAGGACAAGTTGCTGCCGGGCATCGACCTTGGAGTCTCTGCCCTGATCGATGATCTGGAAGCTCGCTCTATGCTCGACGACGTACTGATTGTGGTCGTCGGGGAATTCGGTCGCTCGCCCAGCATCACCAAGAATGGTGATATTCCAGAGGTGGGTCGAAATCACTGGGCATGGTGTTATACGGGCCTGTTTGCCGGAGGTGGCGTGCGGGGCGGACAGGTGATTGGCCGTAGCGACAAGAATGGTGGATACCCTGCCACCTCGCCATATCACCCGAATGATATTGGCGCGACAATTTATAAGACGCTCGGTATCGACCCGCAGACATTGCTCATCGGCCGACAGAATCGCCCGATTCATCTGAACACGGGCAAAGTCCTCGACGTGCTCTACACAGGCTAAGCAACGGCCCTGTCAGCCGTCCTCTACCGTTCTTCCGTGGCTCGCAGTACCATGCGTGTGCGCATGGCGCCGGCATCTCACGGCCCACCAGTGGCTCCCACGGAGAACGACAATGCGATGGACACTCAGCCTGTCTGCCCTGCTGCTGTCGATGATCATGGCCACGCCCGGCGCGGCCCAGAAAAGCTCCGCGCCGCTCTTCCAGTCCGGTGACAGAGTTGTGTTACTGGGAGGTGCCTTTATTGAACGGTTACAGACCGGCAACTATGTGGAATGCGAGATATCGTCTGTTTTCGCATCGGAATCGTTAACCTTTCGAAATCTTGGCTGGGGTGGCGATAACGTCGCCGGTGAATCCCGCGCTGTATTTGGTTCGGTTGCGGATGGTTACGCCAGGCTGCTACGCGACCTGAAGCTGGCGGCGCCGACGCTCACGATCCTGCACTATGGCTCCACGGACATCGGCACAGGCAGCGAGGGAACCGAACAGTTTCGAAGTGGCCTGTCGAGGCTTGTCGCCGACGTAAAAGCGACCGGCTCGCGGGTCGCGCTGCTGGGCACTATGCCACCGGTGCCAACCCGAAGTCGACTACCGATTTCGGAAGCACGAAACAAGGCCCGACTGGCATTTGAGGCCGCCATCATGGAGATGGCAAAGGAACTCAATTGTCGATACCTGACGATGCCACAGCTTAAGGGAGTAGCCCCACCGCCTTCGGCCAGTCAGCGGAGATCGCCCTTCGCGGCAACAGCCAGCATCGACGGTCAGCAACTGACAGCGTTCGGTTACTGGTCGATTGCACCGTTGCTGAGCGAGTTGCTGGGCCGGGATCGAGAGGCCCGTTCCTTGCTAATTAATGTCTCCAGGGATAGTTCGACGGCCAACGGCCTGGATGCGCAGGTTAAGTTGGAGAGTGACAACCGAATCGCCATAGAGTTGTCAGGCACACATCTGTTGCGGCCGGACGTTCCACGGCATTACGGTTCGGCAGACGCCGAAACTGATGACCTCCTAGTCAAGGTGGCAGGCCTTGCGCGGGGCCAGTATAGCGTTGCACTGGACGGCACAATTCAATTCACCGCAAGCCATGCTGAGCTGTCGCGAGGCGTGGGCATTGAGTTGGCTTCCGAGCGGCGCCAGGCGGATCAACTTCGCGCAACGATCGCCCGCAAGAACGAATATTTCTTCCACCGCTACCGACCGCAAAATGAGACTTACCTGTTTCTGTTCCGTAAGCATGAACAGGGAAATAACGCTGTTGAGATACCCATGTTCGACCCGCTGGTCGAGGATCAAGACAGGCTCATACATCAGCTAGCGAAGCCACCCGTACACCAGATCATCATCAGCCTGGCCAACTGACTGCAGAGAAGAGGATCCTATGTTTGATTCCCGCCTGATAAGGCTCTTAATATTCGCCTGTTTCAGCGTTGTGACCAGTTCGGTCTGGTCCCAGCGGAATCTTACGGAGATTCCTGACCCCGACCCGGAGAAGGAGCGCCTGACATTTAAGGTCGCCGACGGCTTTGAGGTTCAGCTCTACGTATCGGATCCGGATATAGCCAAACCGATCCATATGAACTTTGATGGGCAAGGGCGCTTATGGATCGCCAGTAGCGAGGTCTATCCACACATCAAGCCTGGCGCACCAGCCACCGACAAGATTCTGGTGGTGGAAGACACCGACCAGGACGGCATCGCGGACAAGACGACCGTCTTCGCGGATGGCCTGTTGATCCCTACCGGCGTCGTTCCGGGCGACGGTGGTGCTTATGTCGTCAATAGTACCGAGTTGGTTCATTACGAGGATCTGGATGGTGACCTGAAGGGGGACGTCAGAAATGTCGTCCTGTCAGGATTTGGATCCGAGGACACGCACCATTTACTGCACAGTCTCCGCTGGGGGCCTGACGGTGCCTTGTATATGAACCAATCGATCTACATTCACAGTCATGTCGAAACACCGCATGGCGTGCGGCGCTTGCGCGGCGGTGGCATTTGGAGATTCCGCCCCGAGACAATGGAATTGGAGATCGTTTGCCGTGGTTTTGTGAATCCATGGGGCCATCATTTTGATTACTGGGGACAATCGTTCGCCACGGATGGAGCCTATGGCGAGGGGATCAACTATGTATTCCCCGGCGCGGTATACGTCACGGCGCCCGGGTTAAAACGACGCCTTGAAGGACTCAACCCCGGCAGCCCAAAGCACTGCGGCCTGGAGATTCTAAGCGGCCGTCATCTGCCAGAAGATTGGCGGGGCAGCATGATCACTAACGATTTTCGCGCCCATCGCGTCTGCCGATTCACCGTCTCAGAACAGGGAGCGGGTTATAGCTCACGCCAGGAGACGGAGGTCATTACCAGCAGTCACACGGCGTTTCGCCCAATCGATGTAAAGATGGGACCCGACGGCGCTATCTACATTGCAGATTGGTACAACCCAATTATCCAACACGGCGAAGTGGATTTCCGCGATGAGCGACGGGACCATGCTCACGGTCGTATCTGGCGAATCACCGCCAAGGACCGGCCGCTCTCGCCACGTATCGACCCAAAAGAAGTGCGAACCAAGCAACTGGTCCGACTCCTCACATATCCCGAGGACTGGATTCGCCTGTATGCCAAGCTGGAAATGAAACATCGCGATCGGGATACGGTCAGCCGCAGCCTCCATCAACGATTAGCCCAGTTAACTGGTGACGACGAGGACACACTTCACGAAAAGCTGGAGATCCTCTGGGCCTTCCAAAATATCAATCAGCTACCACAGGAGCTTGTCGAGGAGCTTGCCCGGTCGACGGACCACAGGGTTCGGGCGGCCGCAACAAGGGTCGTTAGCAACGAACATGAACGGATCGAGGGTTCCTTCTCATTGCTTGAAGCCGCCTCACTGGACCCCTCGCCACGGGTCCGCCTTGAGGGCATCAGGGGTTTATCGTCCAGCCAGAACGGCCAGGCTGCTGAAATCGTTTTGCAGGTTCTCGACCAGCCAATGGATCGGTTCCTCGACTTTGCGGCCTGGCAAACGATGCGTGACTTACAGGCCACCTGGAAGCCTGCAATTGATGCCGGCCTGCCCGCCCTGGGCGCCGATCCATCCCATATTATCTACGCGCTGCGCAGTGTCGAGGCGAAGGGGACGGGCGGTATCCTTATTGGCTTGGCAGAGGATATGAACCAGGACGACCCACGACTTGGTGGATTACTCGAATTGACAGCGGAACTCGGTACAGCCGCTGAGGTCGGCCGGGCATTCAACCTGGCCGAGGCACTGCGATCCGAGTCCTCGGCTGAACAGCGTGCCCCAATCGAAGCTCGGCTCGCTGCCATGCTGGCTGTCTCATCGCAACGGGGGATCGTTCCCCCGCAAGCGGCTCAATTGGCGGGTCGTTGGCTTGACGATGAGTCCGCTGCAATCCGCCAGACTGGCATCTCGGCGGCTGGCGACTGGAAAATAGTCGATATGCGGGACGACTTGATTGCCCTCGTCACAGATAAAGACCAGACCGCAGCGGCTCGTCAGAAGGCAGTTGGGTCGCTGGGCCAGATCGCCGACCAAGCCTCGCGAGATGCTCTGGCCCTGCTTGCCATGACGGCAACGGATGACCGCCTGCTGGCTGCCGTAACAACAGCAGTCGCCGGATATGATCTTGATGCAGCTGTCGCGTGTGGCATGAAGCTCGTCGGATCGAGCGATGAAGCGCTGTTCCAATCCACATTCTCAAACCTGGTAGCCCGTAAGGGAGGGCAGCTGGCTCTGCACAAGGCGATCACCACTTCTGGGGATTTATCTCTCTCACAGAACGATGCCAAACGGATGATTCGCATCGTCCGGTCAGCCAGCGAGCCGCAAGCAGACTTAATTTCAGCGATTCGGGACGCAGGGTCACTGGCTGAGTCGGGATGGAAGCTGACGCCTGAAGAACGCACTGCGATACTGTCGGATGTTCTCACGGTCGGCAATGCAGCTCGTGGTCAAGCGATCTACCGTCGCCGTTCGCTGGCCTGCGTCAATTGCCACGCGATCGGCGGAGCTGGCGGTCGGGTTGGACCAGATCTCATCAGCATTGGGGGTAGCGCACCGATAGATTACCTGCTGAATTCCCTGCTGCTGCCAAATGATAAGGTCAAGGAGAACTTTCATTCCTTGATCGTGCTGACAGCGGATGGAAAGATCCTTAGCGGTATAGTGATCCGGGAAGATGACACGACACTTGTCCTGCGAGACAAGGATGACGCACTTCTTTCGATCAACAAGGCCGACATAGATGGTCGCCGCGAGGGCCGTTCGCTGATGCCGGACGGGACAGTAGACGAGCTGACAAGGCAGGAGCTGGTCGACCTGGTGCGATTTCTTTCCGAACTGGGAAAGCCCGGGGATTATGCCGTCGGAACCCGCCAGCTGGCCCGCCGCTGGAGTGTCTTGGTTGACACACCGGCCGCCCGGACGCGTTTGCGTCGAGTCGGCAACGACTCCGTGCTTAATCCCAATCAGGTTTACGAGTGGGTGTCGGCCTATAGCCAGGTCAATGGCCGCTTGCCACTGGCGAACCTCGATACATTGCCACGCTTTCCTGACGCCAGCCCAGTCACCTTTACCAGAGTCTCTTTTCGCGTCAGCCGGGCAGGTGAAATTCGCTTTGGATTCGAGGATATTTCTGGGCTGACTCTCTGGCTGGATGGATCACCGATTGAAGCCAGTAAACTCATTTCTGTCCGCCTCGATCCCGGCTTGCACGAACTCACGCTCTCAATAGACCGGAGTTCCAGGGCTTCACCGCTGGCGATTGAGCTATTGCGATCAGGGGCCGACTCGGGTGAGGCGCAGTGGCTGACCGGAAAGTAAGGGATCTGTATTGACCGGGATACCGCGAATATGGTACTTCCCGCCTCATACTTGATGCATTTCCTGCCCTCTCGTTGCTGTTAATTCCATGTGGCGATTTTCAACTAGCCTGCTTGCCATGCTGGCTGTGGCCTGCCTAGCACCCAGCCTGTTTGCGCAACCCCGTGTTCGTTTCCGTGGCGCGGACGGTGCACCGACAGTCGAACCGGACACCGCTCCGGCTGGCAGTGCAGCTCCTCGCCGACCCTTGTTTGACCCTTATGGTCGGGCTGGAACATCCGGCGCGCCAGACACCCCCGATTTCGGTAATGAAGGGGCCGCAACGGAGCCTCCCGCCACATCGTCGAATTGGTTTGGCTTCCCCTCTCGTGGTTCCGATGACGCTGAGCGAGAACCACTCTTGTCTCGCTCCATTTTTGGTGGCAGCGATGGAAAACCATTTCGCTGGGAAGAATTCTGGAGTGGGGTGAATCGGGCGAGTGTGGGGTATACCTGGATCCACGGCGGCGCCGGTGTCGATTCTGTGGACGTGAACAACTTTGATATTGCGCTGCCTGTCGAGATGGGCGAGTTCTTCGATACGGACAGGCCGTGGTTCCTGATTCCAAGTTTTGGACTGCACCTCTGGGACGGACCTGGTGGCGATGAGCCAGTGGTGGTGGATTTGCCCAGCCGAGCTTACAGTGCGGCGTTGCGTGGTTATTACCGTGGCGACCCAAGTCAGCGATTCAGCCTGGAGTTGGGCGTCGGCGTGGGGATCTATACCGATTTCCAGACACTCACTGGCCATAGCCTTCGCGTCACGGGCGAAGGGGTTTTTCACTTGCGATTGACGCCAGACATGGTCGTGAGCGGTGGCGTCTGGTATCTGGGCAGGAATCGCATCCGCATGCTACCCGCGGCAGGGTTGCTCTGGACTCCGAATCCACAAACACGATGGAACCTGTTCTTCCCGGAGCCCAAATTGTCTCAGTATCTGACCACGCTTGATGAACAGGACGTGTGGTGGTATCTCGGCGGCGAATATGGCGGCGGAGCGTGGACCATCAGGCGAGCCGATGGCTTTAGCGACCGGGTTGATATTAACGACGTGCGGCTGACAATCGGACTTGAGTGGGGATCGCCCAAGCAAATGGAAGTCGGCCAGCGGATCGGATTCATCGAGGGCGGCCTCTCATTCGACCGCGAGGTCCGCTATGTCGTGCGACCCAATGACACATTTGAACCGGGCAGCACGGTCTTCTTTCGAGCCGGCATCGGTTACTAGCCAGCAGCCCGTTCACTCCGCTTCTGCCTCGTGCAACTGGCCGCGAAGGCGGAAGTCATCCCAGTCGCCCGTGTCGTCAAACGAACCGACGCCCACCCGCCCCCAGCGAAACGTGCTGTCCGTGGCGGCCATGACATGCCTCTTCATGTCATCGAAATAGATCAGTATCGTGCCACTCCGACTCGATCGAACGATCCGGATGGTGTGCCATTGATCGTCCCAGTCAGTGCCTTCAGTGGTCTTCGTGGAGATCTTAGTACGAGCTGCGCCGTTGACAATAAACACCTGGTTCGCGTGGTCGTCGGTCTTTTTTCCCAGGTGCACGTAATAGAAATGGGCGGGATCCTGATAGCCAAAGAACAGGCAGACATCGCGATGCCCGTAATCTTCGTGAGTGCTCAGGACTTTTACCGTCAACTCAAAGTCGGTCACATTCACGTCTCTTAGCAGTGATATGTTGAGCGGACTACGGAACGGTGGCTCGTACTGGCTGCGTTTCTTGAACTGACTTAGCACCTTGCCCTGAGCGGTCTCCTTGATCCGCCAGGCCGTTTCGTCCGTCGGTTCCCAGCGCGTCGCACCCTGCTCAAACGAATCCTTATAGACCAGGCGCAACCTTGGTTTCTCCGCAGGGGCGCTGCAAGTCACTGCAAAGGCCACGAAGAGAGCGGCGACTATTACTGGGGCCTTCATGGGGAGACTCTCTTTCCGTCCATTACGCATGGTTCAAGCTACGCAAAACAGGTGGTCGTCATAATCTGGGCGCTACTGGCGCTATCGGCCAACAATACCCGACACGCCGAAAGTACTGGTCGCACGATGGTTCATCGCACGATGTTTTATACAGGGGCCTTGGCGTCCTGTCCGGCGATACCTGGTGCCGTTTTAGTAACGGTTGCCAGCGTGGTCAAGCGGCCCCAGTCAACCGTCCAAGAGGAGAGCAGCCATGTCCCGGTGGTCCAAAGTTATAGCAGTAGCTTTCCTGTCGTGTTCACTCAATGGGCTACCCGAGCTGGATGCCCAGACCCTCGGTAATCCTGGTCAGCTACGCAGCGGATCAGCGAATGCTCGATATCCTCACTTGATTCAAACGGCCCAGCCGACCTACTACAACAGCGCCCAGGCTGCACAGGCTGAGGGCCAGCCCGTTGTGACAGATACGATCATCCCGTCTTATGACGGTGGCGGCCATTGTCTGCCGTTAATCCCCACATTAACCCAGGGCGTACGAGACGCTCTGAATTGTCTTTTCCCCTGTCGCGACGGCAGTCCGCTGGGCCTGGGCTTAGGTCAGGCACCACGTCGAGGCTTATTTTCGGTCAGGTTCCATGAATCCTTTGGCTGTGGCCATGCCGAGCCGGGTTGTGGATGCGGGCACTCGGTGATCTACGAGGGAACGCCCTTGCCGATGCCGACTCCGGCTGTGGGGCCGACGGTCGATCCGCCGAAACCACTGGCTGACCCGAGCGCTTACTACGGTCCAGCGCCGTCCATTCCGGCTGCCTACCGGACTGGACTGGAAGCCAGACCCCAGTTGATACAGACAAGATACCAACGGCCATTCAGCGGCGCTGGGCTACCGCACAACCCGCTGCGTTAGTCCTAGGGGCTAGTTGTTCGCTGCTGTATGTCATTGTGTAGCTGTCAGGGTCGAAGGATCGCTTGCGGGTTCGCTGAACGGTGGCTAGAGTAGGTGCAGAGGGATTTGCGGCCGCTTGCAGCCTATACAACTGCTAAAGTGCCATGGTTTTCGGGCTTTTCTAGAGCAACTCCTCCTCGCCTGAAAACCTTATGCTTTGCCGGAGGACGAAGTGGTCGCAGGGCCCTGCTGAGACAGCGTGCGTTATCTACGCATGCTGACACGATTATCGGCCATCAAGGGACCTTTACGATCATGAACCACAAACGCCCGACGCAACCCGGTCCGTCGACGTTATCTGTCCATGCGGGTGAGTCGCGACAGAAGCACGCCAATTCGATTACCGATCCGATATTTGCGGCGTCAACTTACACCTTCGCCGATTCACAGTCGGTGATCGACTACATTGAGCAGAAGCTTCCGCGTGAAGAGTACGGCCGCTACGGCAATCCGGGCGAAAGGGTTGTCGAGGCTAAGCTGGCATCACTTGATCACGGCGAGGAAGCCATCCTGTTCTCATCTGGCATGGCCGCGATCAGCGTCTTGATGATGGCCAAGCTGAATTCCGGCGATGAAGTTGTATTCTTTGACGAGTGCTACCATCGCAGTCGGGAGTTCTGTAATCAGCACCTCTCCCGCTTTGGAGTCGTCACACGGCAGGTTCCCACGGGCGATTACGATGCCTTGGCGGCCGCGATAAACGACAAGACGCGTTTACTGGTGAGCGAGTCGCCCACGAATCCGCACATGAGTGTCGTCGATCTTGGACAGTTCGTTGAGGTGGCTCGGACGCATGGCGTTGAAACACTGATTGACGCGACTCTGGCGACTCCTTTCAATCTTCAGCCACTGGATCACGGCGTGGATTATGTGCTGCATTCGGCAACCAAGTACCTGGCTGGCCACAATGACCTGCTGGCTGGCGTGATCGTGGGGTCAACTGAGAAACTCGAGGCGGTTCGGTATCTACGAGGGATCATGGGGCCAATCTGTGGCGCTCAGAATATTTACTTGCTGCAGCGCGGCTTGAAGACGTTTGCTTTGCGAATGCAACGACATAACGACAATGGAATGGCGGTTGCAACTTTCCTCGAAGGCCATGATAGAATCGAGACAGTCTACTATCCGGGGTTGGCATCTCATCGCGATCACACGATAGCGGCTGAGACCATGAGCGGCTTCGGCGGGCTGGTGACATTTACAGTCAAGGACGCCGACTGGCGTCAAACCGCTGACGTGGTAGACGGGGCGGGCCTGGCACGGATCGCGCCCAGCCTGGGCGGCGTCGAGTCATTGATCGAACAACCACTGGTAGTCAGTTATTACGAATGCACTCCGGAAGAACGCATTGAGTACGGTATTCCCGACAATATGATCCGATTCGCCTGTGGGATTGAGGATATCGAAGATCTTATCGCAGACCTCAATCAGGCCCTGAGTAAATGAGATTCCGAACCCGTTGTATCCACGTTGGCAACCAACGCGACCAGGCGACTGGAGCCGTCGTACCGCCGGTACACCTGGCGTCCACCTATGTGCAGCCCGCAGCAGGGGAATGGGGCGAATTCGATTATTCGCGGAGCGGCAATCCGACTCGCAGGAACCTCGAGACAACACTGGCATCCCTGGAAAGCGGCGTTGGCGCACTCGCTTTTTCGTCCGGCATGGCGGCTGTCCATTGCGCGACGATGCTCTGCGGGCAAGGTGATGAGATTGTAGCCGGGTCGGATATTTACGGTGGAACCTACCGCTTATTACACAAGATCTGCACGCGATCCGGGATCGACACGGCACTGGTGAGAACCACCGACCTGGCAGCCCTGGAGTCGGCGCTGAGTGACCGGACTCGCCTGGTCTGGATTGAGACGCCGGGCAATCCTTTGTTATCCATCACGGACATCAAGGCATGTGCAGAACTGGCGCATCAGCACGGCGCCCTACTGGCGGTGGATAATACGTTTGCCACACCCGCGCTGACGCGGCCCCTGGAACTTGGGGCTGACATTGTTATGCATTCGGCAACCAAGTACCTGGGCGGGCACAGTGACGCGTTAGGTGGCGCCTTGGTCGCCAACTCGCAAGAGTTGCTGGACGAACTGTATTTCATTCAAAACGCGACCGGCGCCACACTTGCGAGCTGGGATGCGTTCTTGATATCCAGGGGCATCAAGACGCTTGAATTGCGTGTCCAGGCCCAATCTGAAACAGCACGCCAACTGGCAGAACGACTGGATGCGGATGATCGCGTTAGTCGGGTTCTCTATCCGGGCCTCACTGGGCACCCGGGATACGAACTGGCTGCCTCGCAGATGCAAGGCGGTTCTGGCGCCATGGTGAGTTTCGAAGTTACTGGCGGTTTCGACAGTGCCAAATCGCTTGTTGAGACGACTGCGTTATTTCAACTGGCCGTAAGTCTTGGCGCTGTGGAATCATTGATCGAACAGCCCGCATCCATGTCGCACGCAAGCTACGATGCGGAAGACCGTCGGCGTTTTGGGATTTCCGATGGACTGGTGCGTTTGTCGGTCGGGCTAGAGGATCTGGATGATCTCTGGCAGGATCTCGACAGGGCACTCTCCCCGGAAACGACGAGAGAAACTTGAGTTAACGGCACCTGTTTTCCTAGAATAGACTGCCCCGGCACCGACCATCGCGATTTGTATCATGCAGAAACTCACGCTCATTCTTGTCACCCTGCTGGCTCTGCTGGTTCCGCCCACCATGGCGGATGACAATCGGGTCGACGAGGCCCGGCGGTTGGTGCAGCAGCTCGGTAGCTCGAGTTTTGCGGCCCGGCGAAAGGCGACGGATCGCTTGGCGGAACTGGGCGCCGATGCAATCGCGCCTCTGGCCGAGGGCGCGCGGAGCCGAAATCGTGAGCTGCGTTATCGTAGCCAACGGCTTCTGGCGAGCCTCCATGTCCTGGAGTTTGAACGACAGTTGCAAGCGTTTGCGAAAACAGGCAAGGCAGGGGATTCGCTGCCCGGTTGGGATAAATTCCGCACGTTGTACGGCTCCGAAGGTGACGCCCGTCAATTATTTGCTTCGATGCAACGTGCCGAACCAGATTTAATGAGGGCCATGGAGGGTCCACTGGCCCGAATTGCACTCTTGATCAATCGGCGCGTCGAGGGCTTTCAACAAAGCCGCCGCTTCCAGGGTTCAGATGTCCGCCTGGGGACGATTGCCGCGATCTTGTTTGCCGGCGCGGACCAGGAGGTGAAACTTCCGGAGACCAGTATCAAGCTGATTTATGGTCTCTGTGGTTACGCCGCGTTTGGCAATGAGATGGGTCGCCGTACCAGTAGTGGCCAGTACTTTATCACGCATGATGCGCGGAGCGACGTATTGCGGGGCTTATTCGCTCGCTGGATGCAACGCACGGATGGCTGGGTCGCATACCAGGGTTTTCGCCTGGCGCTGAACTACGATATCCGCGCAGCCTCCGCAACGGCACTGCAAGCCATCCAGGCCAAGGGGGCCTCGCCCTACGTACGCCAGTACGCGCTGCAATTGCTCAGTCGCTTTGGGGAGAAGAAGGATATCCCCGTGATCACCACGTTGCTCCAAGATCAAACATTCTGCGGTGGGATCCAGCGGGTGAACAACAAGCAATTCCGCACACAGATTCGCGACATCGCGCTTGCCTGTTTGTTGTCAATCGAGAAACTGGATCACCGGAAGTTCGGTTTTCCGCGGGCGGACGTCACAAATGGCGTTGTAAACTTGAGTAGTATCGGTTTCGCTGACGACGCCTCCCGTCAAAAGGCGTACGATCTCTGGGTTGCTCACACCAAGAAGCAGTCCGCGCCTTAGTTGCCGACTGCATACCGCACATCCGCCGGTGGTGACAAACATGCAAGGCGACCTCTCGCATTACCATCAACCGCTGACTGGCTTTTTGAAGTCCAGTCCGCCACTGTCAGGCCCCTTGCTGAGCGATCAGCAAGTCACTGAATTCCACGAGAAGGGCTTTATCAGTGGCATTGAGATATTGAGTGAAGATCAGGTGGATCGGTTGCTGAAGGACCTCGCTGTTTGGCTTGATCCTGATTATCGGCCTGACGAACGCTGGCACGAATATCACTCCAATGAATCAGGCGACCCGGAACAGGTCTTGTTTCATGCTCTCGGAGCGTGGCGCAGCGGCCCGGCCTACCACGACCTGCTCTGGCACCCGAGCGTGATTTCTGCTGCCGAACAATTACTGGATGGTCCAGTCCGTTTCTGGCATGATCAATTGTTCTGCAAACCGCCGGGCCATGGTGGCGGCGTCTCCTGGCACCAGGATTACTCTTACTGGACCCGTACCGCACCGATCGGTCACCTGACTTGCTGGTTGGCCCTTGATGATGCCAACGAAAGCAACGGAAGTATCCAATACGTACCGGGCAGCCATCGCTGGAACCTCTTGCCGATTACTGGTTTGGCTGGCCAGATGGACGCCATCCGCGACGTTCTTGACGACGATCAATGGACGGCCATGCAGAATCCGGAAGCGATCACCGTTAAACGCGGGTCGTGCAGTTTCCATCATCCATTGACGGTCCACGGCAGCGAACGAAACAACTCGGACCATCCACGGCGAGCCACGGTCCTCAACCTCGCCGCCGATGGTTGTAAGTCTATGTCGGATGAGCCGTTACTAAGCGGAGTTCCTGTGATTCCGAACGGAACGCCGCTCAGCGGTCAATTCTTTCCTCTGTTGAGTATTTCTTGACGCTAACCCGGGTCCGATCACGGGTGCACAGGCGTGGGTGCGATCGCGTATCTGCAGAGTTGCCCATCGTCCAGTTCAGGGAATACCCTGAATATATTGAGACGCTCGTTCACTGGATCGTTGAGGAGTGGGGAGCGACTTCCTTCGGCAGAGCTCAACTCTACGTATACACGAATAGACCCAGTTTCTATGAACGGCTTGGGTGTTAATGTTTAAGCCACGGCAATGCCATCCATGTTCTCGAGATTCGTCTGCAATAGAACACCTGTGCTGTCCGCCTGGAGGGAGCAGGGGTGGATATGTAGCGTTACCCCCACCCACTCCACCTGCGGTGGACGCGAGTGGGGTCCCGGCGGTGGCGATATTGTCCGCAAGCGGAACACACAGCGGGGATTGGCCGAATGGAATTAGCCTGGAAGAGGCCGAAGTTGCGGGAATTTCCCAGAATTGATCCTGTCCCAGCCGTTGACACACGATATCATTGACGTGAACCTACAGCTGTTCTTGCACCACCGATTCGAGGAAGACACGAATGAGTGCCAGCCGCATCAAGTTTGGCTTCGTTTCACTGGTTATGGCCAGTTTTTTAGCTGCAACCGTAGGCTGCGAAACTGCATCTGACTCAATTCCTACCAAAACCTCCTCGTCTTCTAATCAAGGCACGAGCACGAGCACGGGGGCGGCTGGCGGGGGCCAACAGCATGGCCCTCCGGGCGAGGCTGGCATGCAAGGCATGGACCCATCGAATATGGCAGGAATGGCCGGCATGATGGGCGACGGCTCCATTATCGATGGTGGCGCTCCAGGTAACGCCGACATGACCAGCGAGTACGTCGCGCAATCCACACTCCTGGAACCGGGGGACGTCCCGGCTGCGAATGCATCCGAGATGCTTGAAGCAGGTGGCTTTGGTACAACCACCCAGCCAGGGTTTAATGGCGGGGCTCCTGAAGGTTCTGAAGGTGGGGAGGGTGCTGTCGGGGGTTACCTGGAATCCGGAGGGGCTGGTTTTAACCCCTACACAAACCCCGAGAATTTCGACGTCTATGGCAGCTATATAGGCCCGGTCGCCAAAACGCCAAAGGCCTCCGCACGACCCCAAAAACCAGTTGAACGCACGCGCGAAGATGTGCTTCGTAACAGAAACCAGATCACTCGCCAGGTTGCCGGTGCCGCACCCAAATTGAGTGGCTCGCGAGGGGGCTCGGGTACTGGCCAGCAAGCAGTCATGTCTATCAGGAATCCAGTCATGAATTACGATGGGACAGGATTTGCCATCGGCTTCGGAGCTGATTACCAGATTTTGCGTGCACCTGAAGAGGACACGCAGTATGTCTGGGTGGTTTCCTTCACCGAGTTATCAAAAACCGGAACCGGGTCCCGACCACGGTTAGTGAACACACCGATCAAATTGCAGGACAGTGGCAGCTTGCGAGTGGTGGTTCCTTTGCAGGGGCAGCCGAAGGGTCCCTTCAAGTGCATGGTTGCCGCGAAGAAGGGTGGCCGCATCCAGCAGGTCACAAAATGGGTCAGTTTCCCCCAACGGTCCAACTAGACCTCCGGCCTCAGGCTCCACACCTCACCTTGAGTTGTCCCCTTTTTGTATTGCGGCTGACATCAAGACGCGCCGTGGGCCGTGAATAATGACGCCTTCTGAGAACAGCGCTGCTAAGGGACAATGGGTCCAGTTGTGCTGGATTTCGCTTGCCGTTTTCCTCAGCCTTTCGCTCTGGTTCTCCGCGTCAGCCATTGGCAGGCCGCTGCAGCGTGCCTGGGGACTCACCAACGGCCAACTCCCCTGGCTCACAATCGCTGTGCAATTCGGGTTCGTTGCCGGAACGCTAGTGAGTGCACTGCTGAATCTGCCAGATCGACTGCGCGCTGAGCGGTTGCTGGCCATGTGCGCGCTCCTCGGCGGGATCACTAACGCACTCATCCCACTGCTGGCCAACGGCCCCGAGGATTTTGTCATGGCCTGCGGCCTGCGATTCCTCACAGGCGTGGCGCTGGCGGGCGTCTACCCACCCGGCATGAAACTCATCGCCAGCTGGTTCAAATCCCGTCGTGGATTTTCCATCGGCGTGATGGTCGGTGCCTTAACGCTTGGCTCCGCCCTGCCCCACCTGTTACTGGCACTCTCGACAGAGTCCGCCTCTACCAGCACAACAGGCACTCAATGGCAGTCTTTAATGTGGGGCGTCTCGGCAGCAGCGGCGGTGGCTGGCCTGTTGGCTGCACTCTTTGTCCGACCCGGTCCGTACCTGGGATCATCCGTGCGTTTCAACTGGCATTATGTCGCAACCATCTGGAAGGACCGGCCGTTGCGTCAGGCCAATTTTGGTTACCTCGGGCACATGTGGGAACTCTATGCCGTCTGGACGTGGGTACCTCTGTTCCTTGCGGATAGTTTCTCTGCGGGCGGTTATTCTCTCACGAGCGGTCGATTGGCCGGTTTTTCAATCATTGCCATTGGGGCCCTAAGTTGCGTGGTCGCCGGTTGGATCGCCGATCGCGCGGGTCGAACGAACGCTACCATTGGCAGCCTGCTTATTTCCGGCGGTTGTTGCCTGATTGCAGGCTACCTGGCAGAACAGCCCATCCTCCTGCTTGCCGTCTGTCTTGTCTGGGGGGCCCTCGTGATCGCCGATAGCGCCCAGTACAGCGCGGCCATCAGCGAGTTATGTGACCCGCAGCTCGTGGGGACAGCCCTTACGATCCAGACCTGCGCGGGTTTTCTACTGACAACTTTGAGCATCGGCCTGTTGCCAGTAATTCAAGAGTGGCTCTCACCGGCGGCGGCGTTTTCCATTCTGGCACTAGGCCCGGTATTTGGAATCTACCACATGTGGAAACTGAAACAGTCGCCGGCGGCGGAACGGTTAGCAGGTGGCCGCGGTTAGCTTCAGCCACGGTCACTCGGATGTTATCCGGTACAGTTGGTCCGCGGTTCGAATCAACAGATCGTTGCCGTCGACTCCATAGGAGGCCAACGTTCGAGCGCCCAGAGAGTTGGTCGAAACCAGTTCGTACTTGGTTGACGCCTTGATAACAATCCCGAAGCCATCTTCGCTCTGCAGGTAGATCTTACCGTCCGCATACACGGGCGACGCGGAATACGTTTTACCGACGCGCTGCTGCCAATGAATTTCGCCACTTGTGGCGTCAAGGCATGTTGCGATGCCACGATCAGAAATCATGTAGAGCTCCTTGTCGACCAGAAGCAGACTGGGAGTATGCGGCGCACCACGCGTGAGACTCCAGGCGACGTGCGTATCTGTCACATCCCCTTTGCCGTCCAGCTTGATAGCCATCACGCTGGGTGAGTCGTAGCTGGTGCTGAGAAAGACCATGCCGTGGCCGATGACGGGCCGAGGAATGACTGAATAGCCGGTGTAGGAGACTTTCCAAATCAGCGAACCGTCGTTCAGGTCGACGGCGTGCACAACGTCGCTGCCTGGACTGATGATCTGGGTAGTGCCATTTACTTCGACAGCTGCTGGGGTACTAAACGAAAACTTGCGTCCAGATGTTGATTCGCGATCAAATCGCCAGGCCTCCGCGCCATCCTTTGCGTTGAGCGCCACGATGAAAGCGCTCTTGGAACCGTCAACACTGAAAACCAGCCGATCTTTGACAAGAATTGGCGAACCACCATTTCCGTGGACGGGCGAGTAATTGACGTCCGTGTTTGTCCAGATGATCTTGCCATCGATACCGAGGCATGCCGTGCCGAGATGGCCAAAGTGAACATAAAGCCGCTTTCCAGCCAGGATCGGCGTCGGGCTGGCATGGCTGTTTTTACCGTGGATCCTCGGTGCGTCGACTTTTTGTTCAAAAACAGGCGTGGACCAGACAATCTCTCCGCTACCGGCATCAATACAGATGGTTGTTAACGTGTATCCGGTTGCTTCGCCAGTTTGTTTCGGGATCGCACTCGTGAGGTAGATACGGCCCTTGCCGGCGACTGGCGATGACCAGCCCTGCCCCGGAATCCCAGTTGCCCATTTGACGTTCTTTTCCGCGCCCCACGAGGTCGGAAAACCGGTCCCCTGAGCCACGCCATTGCCGTCCGGGCCCCGGAATTGGAACCAGTCAGCGGAGAAGCAGTCAGTGGCCAGGGTGAGGGTACAAGCCAATGTCAGAATGACTGTTTTGAACAAGGGAAACTCCTTCGGCGGGCGGGGCGTGGTTTAAGGGTGGGTCGTAGGGTTGGATCTCATGGTGCCAGGCGGCTAAGCGGTATGAACCCGATGGAGGTCTCGAGCCATGAGCCGCAACTGCAGCCGCCACCACCTTCGGGCGACAGCAACATACCGCCTGCTGGAATTGTACTTAACCAGCAGTCAGGGCGCAGTCGCGGCCAGCTGGATGTCGTACCCTTCTCGCGATCCCAGACGGTCACATTTCCGGACCGGAAGAAAAGCGCGCCGTTGGTGGCAGCATAAGTGCCACAACCTCCGGCCGGAAGTGACTGTGCCAACACGCTACCATCGCGGACGTCAAACGCGCGCGGTCTGACGTAAAGCGTATTGCCAACAATCGCAGGGCGCGACATGTGGCCACCATGATTGTCTTTGGGCCAGGCAAAGTGTTGTTCCCAGTTAGCTGCACCCTCATCGGCATCAAATACATAGACGTGGTATTTGGAGCCCGACGAGGCGACCAGACTGAGTTTGTCACCCGAGTGCGCCAGATAATAAACGACGGTGCCGGGTTCCGTTGCCAGTGAGTATTCCCAGATCCGTTTCCCAGTCGTCCGGTCGATGGCGACGAGGTACTGGTCCTGCCAGAGTTTCGGGTCGGTAATGCGGCGTGTTTCGGCCTCGAAGATGTCCTTATTGCGAGATTCAACCAGGTAAATGCGGTCCTTGGTTGCCGAGATGGTCGAGTTGATCAACACGCCGCTGCTATATTGCCATTTCACTTTCCCACTCGATTTCTCGTAGGCAAACAGCGTGTCCGAGCAGACCTTCCCCGTGGCGTCACCTGACTTGGCGTCGTACCAACCCTCGTTGGCACCGCCCCAGAAGTTCTTGAAGGCCGCGCCCCTCTTCGTCGCACTCCCAATCAACAGGTCCGGGCCGCTTGAAAGGTAGCCCCAATCGAAATCCGCCGGCAGGTCCTCAAAAAAGGAGACATCGAGCATGCGAATAACGACGCCCGTGGTGCCTTCAATTTGCCAGCACTTATCTCGAATGGCCACGTAAAGGAAGTTGTCATCTGCGCACCAGTTGCCGCAGTCCCTGGGCATATTAAATCGCCCCAGGTCCGGGATCTCCAGCGACCAGAGTATGCTGCCGTTATAGGCATCCAGTGCAATCAACCGCTGTAGCCCTTGCAGGTAAAGCCTGCCGCCAGCCGAGAGCGGCGATGGCTTCCGCCCACTCCTGTCGGGTTGGTAGCGCGCGCCCGGTCGGCCAATCCACTGAACGGCAAGGTCGTCACGGCTTCGAACGCCGTGCAGCGTTTCACCGTTAAAGGCAGAATTGTTTGCGGATCCATACAGGTGTGACCAGTCGCCGCTGCCGTCAAAGGCCGGACGAATAGCGATCAGCATGTTGCCCTCTGTCTCCGAGACACGCAGGCCAACTTCGCTGGCAATCCTTTTGAGTTCTGTGGTTTGTGTCTCATCTTGTGGCCCCACACTTAGTACGACGACGCCACCATTGGGGCGGGCCACGCGAGCCATTTCCCGCACAATACCGTCTGTGTCATCCGCGATCGTCGCCGGCGTTGCCATCACAAGATTTGCTGTCGCGGAAGTCAGCGGGACAGCGGCGGCGTTCTCGACATGGGTTACCGCGATTCGGTATCCATACACACCAATGTCAAGTAATTCCGCTCGCAGTTTGTTGACCTTGGCGATATCCCCGTCGTAGACCAGCACTCGCATACGACTTTGGACCGCGATCGCGGCAGCAAGACCGCCATCATCAGCACCCAGCAGAACAGCCAATCCCCCATCTCCGGTGACGGCCTCAATCGCCATCGTCACCTGGTCGACTCGCATTCGTCCAAGTTCCCTCAGCTGATCGGATGCTTCCTGTACGGTGTAGTTAAAGAGGGTGTCGCACTCAAGCCAGGCAGTCTGTCGTTGTTCTTCCCTGTCTGTAACGACAACTCGGTATTCATAGACGTGCTGTCGACGAAGCCCGTCGATGCGGATCACGTGCTCGGTAGCTGCAAACTCTTCAGTAAATTCGCGCGAGCCGGACTCGCCACGCAGAAGCACCTTGCCGACCGTTTCGGTGGCGGTGGACCACCGCACGACTGCCGTGGTCGGGCTGTCGAACTGGAGGTACGGGCCAGTTTCCATTTCCGCGTATTGCGGACTGACGAGCGTCCTGGATTTGGAATGTGCCTTAATTGTCTCGGCCGGCAGCGATCCTCTAAAAACCCGCACTTCGTGCAGCATCCCGTTGAGCGGATAATGCTCGTCGGCGTCATGGTAAACACCGATCTTATAGAACGCCTGCGTCGGGTAAGCTATCGGACCCTGTTGTCCATCCGATTCAGCGACCAATTCGCCGTCGATGTACAGCTTCTGGTGTAGCCCGTCGTACGAGCCAGCCACGTGATACCAGCGACCCGCCTCGAATGGCTTGGGCGCCGGCAGGTAAGTCATGTGGATGGGGTCTCGCTCACTCGCTACAGCGAAACTGAATCGATTGCCTGTCACACCCAGTAGCCAGCCCCGCTCGTGAGAACCGTTATCTTGCATCGCACCGATGATGCAGCCCCACGATTGGACCTTATCCATACGGACCCAGGCCTCCGCCGTCAATTTCTCCGCGGGCAGTTGTGCGTCCTGAAATCGCTCCTGGACTGTCAGGCCCGTTTCCGAACCGTTCAGATCCAGTGCATAGACTTTGTCGAGTTGCACGAAGCGAGGTGGTCCTGAAAAAGTTGCAGCATGTTTTCCGACCAGCGGTTTTAACTCTGCACCCGCTACGAGGCCAGGATGAAAGTGCCACTGGCTAAGCAGCCCTTCTGTCTTGAGCGGCACAACGGAGACTGGCAGCTGAGCCAGTGCCTCGTCTTCCATCGGCACCGGCTCCTGCTTGACTACCACGCCGGTCGCAAAGCAGGTGATAGTTCCCATGTCGGTGCTGGCCAGCAATCGTCCATTGCTGACCGCCAGGTCATGTACATGGCCATCCGCCGCCGTTTCCCAGGCCTTGGTGCCGGTAGTCCGGTCATAAGCGACCACCAGCCCATCACCGCCACAAATTACGGCGTTAGCTGTAACGATCATCGTGTGGAATTGTTGAACTCGATTTTTCCAGAGCACTTTCTTACTGCGAAAGTTGGTCGCCACGAGTGAATCATTTGTAAGCAGAAAGGAGAGGTCGCCATCCAGGCAGAGGACTTTTCCGCCCTTGTAAGTTGCGATCACTTCTCGTGACTTTGAGTCACTATTAGTCACCCAGCCGGTTTTGTTTCCCGGGCCATGGATCACTGCGCCGTCCGGAGTCACGACCACGAAACAGCCCCCACCGCCCTTCAGGGAACCGAGACCCTTTCCCGTGCCGCGATCGAACAATGTTGGTGCGACTCGCCCCTGGGGGACAACAACTCGCTCAAGGCTCAAAGCAATTGCACCTTCCATGGTCTGCCCGTTAAAGGTCTCCAGGAAGGTTCCGTCAACATCCCGCTGGCCGGTGGCAGCATCAACACAGCACAGGTAGGAGGGTTGCCAGGGTAGCATCGAGGCCGAAAAATAGGCGCGATTATCCAGCACCGCCACGCCACTACGAACCGGCCACAGAGTAATGGCCCGCTGGTTGTTTATGATCTGGCGAGCCGTTTCTGTTGGCGCCGATGCAAGAGTCTCACGGGGTGTGACTCGCCAGACAAGCTCTCCCGATTCCGCGGCGAGGCAATAAGCGTTGCCATCATCCGAACCAAAATACAATTTGCCGTCGGCAAAGGTTGGTGCGATTCGTATCGGGCCGCCTGTCGTGTACGCCCACTCCGCCTTGCCATTGCTGAGATCCAATCGCCTGACCGTGTCATCCACGCTGGAGCCAAAGTAGACGGCGTCCGCTGTTGCAATGACCGAAAACACCGGATCATAATTCCGCATCGACTGCAGTCCGCGGATGCCGGCATACGCATCCCACTTGGCTGGTCCAGACCAGGCGCTCGCCGGCGGATGCGGGGACTGCCACGACCACGCCTGTTGCAAGCGACTGAAGTCCAGGGATTCGCTGGAAACACCGCTTCTGGTCGGGTCGTGCCGATAGGTTAGCCAATCATCCGCCGAAATCTGGCCCGTGACAATAAACCAGGCGGCAGCAATTGCCACGCTCATCGCGTGCCAGTTCTTATTGGTCACAATCCGCACCTCCCTCAAGTACAAAGTCGCTGCCCATTGTACCTGAAGCGAGTTAGAAGGGAGTGCGAATTGCCGCAATCAGCCAGCGAACGTCTGCCAACGGGATGCCCTTTTCCAACTGACGCTCGCGAGCAATGAAAATCGATGCTCCGGGAATCACTCTGCCGCGATCCGCCACAAAACCTCGAGGGCGAGAAGAATGGACGCACACCCAGCGGGGGTCCGTTTGGAGAGCCTGGAATATCAGCGGTTGATGGACGAGATGATGATTGGAGACCACGATGGCCGGCCATTCCGGCTCTGGCAGGTCCCTGGTTAACGACTGCAGAACCCTTTGGTCACCTTTCGTCAAGCCGTCGAATAGTTGTTGGTAAGCGGACAGTGTGCTGCGAGTGTTCGTTTCAAGTCTGGCATCCACAAAGATCTTCTTGTCCGGACAGGCATGGAAAATGACCACGGCAGCGACACCAAGGTGATGTGCGACAATCCTCGATGGCATACGGGCGTCCGCCAGGACGCGGGCCGCATCGTGAGGATACCAATCGCTCTCGCCCCAACCCATGGCCCGCGGTGGCGCCGAATTCACGCTTGCGTGAAAGCGACCGGAACCGCACCAGGCGATGCTGACAGCCAACGTCGACATCAAGCAGATCTGAAGAGTGCGGCCTACGTGCCTGCCATGAAACCAGCCTGACTGGCCCACCTGTTCGTAGACGGCGCCAATATTCCAACGGGCGACATAACCGCCAACCACCGCAAATAACGCTGCGTTGCGGCTCATGCGAAATGCCAGGTAAGTAAAGCCAAATAACAGCAGGGGCCGGGCGATTTCGATATCGCCTCGTCGCCAGCGCTGAATCGTCGGGACCAGAGCGGAAATAAACAGGGTCGACATCAAAATGACGGTTGGTTCCCTGAGCACTCGCATCAGCCCGTACTGCCTGATGAAATCAACAGGACCGCGCAATTCGCCTGCAAATGCGTGGAAGAATTCCCTGTTCTCGCCCTGGATCTTTTCAAACACCACCAGCGGAAATGTCGCGCCATACCAGCCGTACGGATTCATAAATGTACAAACCGCCGTGACCCCCAGAACCTGCCACCAGGTCCTCAGGAAAGCGGCCTGGTCGTTGTCCGCTGCATCCGCGAAACGCCATTGGGCAAGGAACTCTAATGTGAAGCACGCCAGGACGACCCATTGCAAGATGAACAAGGACTGACAGTTGACCCAGACTAGCTGAACCAGGGGTAGCAACCAGAGAAATCGTTTCTCCTGTTGGCCAAGGTGCACGATCCGGATTGTCGCAGCCAGCAAGAAGAGCGAGACAATCTCCGGGCGAACGAGGTAACGTCCGGCGAAGAGAAATGCGGGGATCAACAGGCAGCCCACGCCGACCGCGACCGACCACTCAGTTTTACGACAGCTTAGAAGAAGCCAGAACGTGGCCGCACCGATGGCCACCTTCGCGAAGATCAGCCCAGCCGTGCCAGCCTGGCTAAAGATGCCCCAGGAGACAACCTGGAATAGCCAGTGAAGATCAATCCATCGCGCCTCCGGATTCATATAGGTATACCAATCAGAGCTGGGTATACCCTCGCCAGACATGATCAGCTGGCCCGTCCGTAGGTGCCACCAGATATCCGCGTTGACCATGTCGAAGGATCCGAGCACGCCAACCAGCAGCAGCAGGCTCCCGCCCCACAGCAAGTTGACCGGAGCTGCCCGCCTGTTGGTCGGTTGGATGGTTTCCGGCGGCACGATCAGAAACTCCCCAGTTGTCCGATGATGTCGAGCTTCGCATCACTCAGGTAACCGTAGCGGTTGACCCAGATCCGATGGTTGCTGGCGTCCAGGGCAATGCGAATTCGCCGTGCAAAATCATCGGTCGGACCGTAGCCATGCTCCAGCGCATGGACTGGCACCTTACCGGCTCGGGTTTGTGCCTGGCTGACTTTGCGAGCGCGAGTAGCATCTGTACCGGGATGCGGTTCCTCTGGAGCGGGGTAACGCACATCGCTTGCCAGCTTGGCTCCCGATTCATTATCAACGTCGAAGGCATCGAATAATGACCGAATCAGAGCTGTTTCGTCCAGCTCGTCGGGATTTGCATTGAGCAGCTGGTCGGCATAGAAGCGAATCATCATAAGCCAGTGCATTCCGTAGAGCTTGACGCAATAGTGGTCCACCACGCCGCTTCCAGCGGCAAAGTCAATCCCGGAGAGATCGGACCAGGGTGGCGGGAATGCGTGAGCGACAAGCGCCACATGTTTGGCGCCGCAGTCGTCCATCGCCGTACGGAAGGAACTCAGTAGGTTGTTACTCAGCTCACGCTTCAACTGCAGCCACTGCATGACGGAATCGGCGGGCTCGTCGGCCGACGGTCGTGTCGTCCGTGTGGCAATCAACTTACATGCGTCGTCGACACGCTCGAGATCCTGCGTCGTCAGGCTGCCATGCAGATACTGGTACAGCCTGGACACCTGCTCGCGGACTTCCCTGAAATCAATGCCGGACTTTGCAGCGTACGCTTCGACATGCGGACTGAAATCCATAAAGATCGAATCGAGTTCGTAAGGAGGATATTCTGGCCAGTCGAAACGTATTCCGTCGATGTCGGGATAGACTGACAACAAGTCCTGGATCAAAGCCGCCTGATAGGCCACGATCGACGGCGCGGCGAGGGAGGCGTTGCTGGCGACTCGCTCAGCCGGACAAGTACCGTCAGGCATGCATGGCATGTCCTCCGCTGAGGGGCCGCCGAATTGCACGCGATAGCCCGGAGGGATGGCTGCCTGGATTTGCAGGTAGGTCTTCAATCCTCGCTCACGAGCCGCCTTGAGGAAGTCGCCTACCACGTGACCCTGTTCGTAGGTCAAGGACCCTGGCATGGCCGGTTCGTAACCGACACCACGGTATAACTCCGTCTGCGGAATGAAGCTGGGCGCGGTCTCCACAAAGAGTTCCCGTTGGCCCCAGAGGGGCCGGTCCAGCAGTCGTACTTTGCCAGCTCCTGCATCTATTGGTGGCTCGCGCTGCCCGCGGCCTTCCGACGTGGCAGCCATTACGTAGGGTGATGTTGTGACTGCGGTTGCGTTTGCCCGTTCAACAAGGTTGTCGAGGACCTCGTCGATCCCCTCGCACTGAACATATTCGGGCATCACCGTTATGCCGACGAATCGATCAACCATCTGCTCATTCTCACTCGTTGTCTGCCGATGAATCCGCTGGGGGGTACGGACACTAACCCGGGAACATCCACGTATTTCGTCCTATTTAGTCCCCTGCGGGGACGACGGGCCTTCATCGTAACCTGAGATCCACGGCACGGCGTGACACCTTCCAGTTTTTCAGTCAATTGCGATGGAGTTGGGAAGCGGATTGGTTTCTAAAAATGCTGCGGTATCATGGTGCAGTATGGACCGCGTCGCAGTACTTACCGCTGGTGGTGACACTCCCGCCCTCAACGCCACATTGCATGGTATCGCAACGGAAGCGAACCGGCAGGACGTCGACTTGATCGGTCTGATCGGTGGTTTTCAGGCGCTCTTTCTCGATGATGTGCCCCACATCGAACTCAATCCTGCTCGCACGATCATTCCCGAATTGGACCCGACCCGCGGCGGCTCCATTATTGGATGTTCCCGCCACTATGTATCTGACGAACAACCAAGACAGCTTGATGACGCACTCGCCCGCATCTCTCGGCTGGACATCGACGGCTTAATCTGCGTCGGAGGGGACGGCACGCTGAACGGACTTCAATCGCTGGCAGCCGCCGTGCCCTGCGTCTTGTCACCCAAGACAATTGATAACGACCTGGGGCTCAACGAAGCTGTCGATCCTGAGCGTTGGCAACAGCTGCCAGGAAGTTCGACCGGCGGCGCGTACACGATGATTCCCCGGGCACACGCGGCGATCGAACCGCTGGATCTGACGGGCATCATCAATTACGTCAATCCCGGATATTCAACGGCGGTATTCGTGGCAGCCGAAGAGATCAGCCGCGTTCGCACGACAGCAGAGACTCATCGACGGATTGCGATCGTTGAGGTCATGGGTCGACATTCCGGTTTCATTGCTCTCGGCTCCAGCTACGGTCAACCCGACATCGTGTTACTACCGGAATCGCCGCTGGACATCGGTCTACTGACCGATCGAACTCTGGAGATCTACGAGCAGCAGTCGCATGTTGTCCTGGTCTGCGGCGAAGGTATCGTCGGATCTGAAGGCGAACAGCTAGGGGATTCGCAACAGGCCACCGATCCATCGGGGAACATTATCCTTGACGGTGCAGCTGAACGACTCAAGGGGTTGCTGGCCGGCGCAATCGGCGACGCGGTGTTCCGCGATATCGGTGGACACGATTCGGCCGACGCAGCCATTTTCACAAGGAAAGTTGGGCACACGCAGCGTGGCGGTCGCCCAATCCACGCCGACAGG
>Ga0209403_10000550_pt1 | contig 55252 bp, 50 predicted proteins | sample ArcticOcean_MG_C_8_FD_187440 | JGI IMG/M metagenome (GOLD analysis project Ga0209403, IMG submission 187440) | Marine microbial communities from western Arctic Ocean - ArcticOcean_MG_CB11_86 (SPAdes) (version 2) | ecosystem: Environmental > Aquatic > Marine > Oceanic | place: Arctic Ocean... | reverse complement strand
CCCAGTGGTGACATCTAATAAATATTTTTGAATATCAATGAATTAGCTGTTTGTATCCCAGTCCAAGATGTGTCCTAGAACCAGTAGCTTTGACTATAAATAACAGAAATCAAATCTATTATTCCTTGTTTTACCGACAATGAAAACCGGGCTAATTCTGTATTTTTCCAGCAATAAATTTAACTAGAATACATAACCATGAGCAAAATATCCGCAACCATTATCAGTTTTAACGAAGAACGAAAAATTGAAGACTGCTTGAAAAGCTTGCTGCCGATAGTTGATGAAATCATCGTAATTGACTCTCACAGCACGGATGCCACAGTGGAAATCGCTCGCCGCTATACAGGTCATGTCTACCTTCACCCATTTTCCGGTCACATTGAGCAGAAAAACTACGCAATCAGCAAGGCTAGCTATGACTGGATCCTAAGCCTCGACTGTGATGAGCGAATTTCTCCTGAATTGAGGGAATCCATCCTAGCGATCAAGGAAAACCTAGATCTGCACGATGCCTACTGTATGCCTCGCAAGACATTCTATGTTTACCGCTGGCTCAACCACGTCTGGTACCCGGATCGCAAAATTCGCCTATTTCACCGTTGCAAGGCGCACTGGGGAGGATTGAATCCGCACGATAGAGTGGAAGTTGATGGAAACAAAATCATATTGTTAACAGGAGATATTTTTCATTACTCCTTCGATTCGCTGTCCCACCACCTGCAAACCATTGATAAATTCAGTGAAATTAGCGCTCGTGAAATCATCAATAAAAACAAAAAGATTACCCTAATTTCCCCTCTAGGTCATGCTGTTTTTGCATTCATACGTCTTTATTTTCTCAAGCGGGGTTTTCTTGATGGCTTCGCCGGCTTTGTCGTTTCCGTATTATCATTCATGCATGCTTTTCTCAAATACAGCAAAGCAATTATTATGCATCAGCAACAGCAATTAAATCAACAAAAATCGGATTCTTCAGTTTGAATCAAACAGTTTTCTTTCATTTGAGAAACATCACAAGTTTTTTAATTGATGATAAAGCTCAACATACGCATTAGTCATTCGGCCGACATTAAATCCGAGAGCTATGTTTTTTCCATTTTTCCCAAATTCAAATCTCTTTCCCTGATGATCAATCAATTCTATAATTTGTTGAGCGATCAACTCAAATTCTCTCACCTCACTTAAATAACCATTACAACCATCTTTCACCAACTCTGGAATTCCTCCTGCACGAGTAGCAACTATCGGTTTTTTCAGATGCATCGCATCAATAATGGTAGTGCATAAACCCTCTTCTTTCGAAGTTATTACGAAGATATCCATCGCTGAAATCAATTCATACACATCCGTTCTAAATCCAGTAAAGATTACACTACCTTTACAGGAAAGAGAATTAACATAGCCCTGAATTTCCTGATACAGAGGTCCATCCCCGACGAGCAACAATACTGTGTCATTTCTTTTGTGACAAATCTTGTCATACGCCTTGATCAACGTGTAGTGATCTTTGTGATCTGCAAAATTACCAAGGTTGCCAACAATAGTTTTTCCGTTGAACTCTGCCCGTATTCTACGGACAGCCTCCTGATCAACACTATTGGGAAAATACACTCCATCATAGATGACATCGATTTTGGATTCCGGAATACCATCATTTTTCAATATATTTTTGACTGCCCCACTGATTGCAACTAGGCGATCAAGCCAGCGGTTACGATACTTCCTTACGCTCAGCCATCCTTTGTTTACGCTGAAATCAACTCTTCTTGTGTGAACATGTCGGACCTTCGACCTCAGCATTCGAACAAATAATGAAGGTGTGAGTGCGTGAGCATCATGAGAGTGAATGATATCCGGTTTAAAATCATCAACAATTTCGAGAATTAACCGAACAAAACTAAAATCCAGTTCATTCCGGTACCTGACGGAATAATAGTTTTCCGTCAACCTGTCCTTGAAAACTCCTTTTTCATTACAAACAATTCGACTGTCATGCCCTCGTTCACGAAGAGCGTCGTGCAGAAAAAGAGCCTGCCTTTGTCCGCCACGCCATTCTTTTCCTGTATCGACATGTAGTATTTTCATAGGTAGCTTGATTTCGGACTATCGCTGGACAACAACAGAACCCATTGGGGTTCCCACGCCAGCCGTTGGTATCCGAACCAGCCTCGGTGTCGGCCTTGCGGTTCGTAAACCAGCACCTCATCCACATCTTGGTACAGTCGGACTAGCGGCTCGGTGTAGTTGCGGGCCAGAAAACGGATTTGGACTTCCGGAAACGCAGCTTTGAGCGCAGTTGCGGCGGGGAGTGTGAGGACCGTGTCGCCGATGCGATCCGTGCGGATGAGCAGAATGCGCTTCATAACCGAGGGCGGCAGCCTTTGTTTTGGTCCGGTATTGAGATTGACATGGGCCGTGTCCTTGTTATATTTTTCGTTTAAACAAACCTTCACCTAAAAGGAGAACCATGAAATTACTGCGATTTGGGCGAGCAGGCAAGGAGAAGCCCGGACTGCTGGACGAGCAGGGCAAAATCCGTGACCTCTCCGGGGTCATCGCGGATCTGGGGGGTGATGCCCTGCTGCCTCGGAGCCTTGACAAGCTCATCAAACTCAAGCCGGAGAAACTTCCGCTCGTCAAGGGGCGTCCAAGAATCGGGCCGTGCGTGACCGGAGTGGGCAAACTGATCTGCATCGGCCTCAACTACTCTGACCACGCCGCTGAAACCGGTATGGAAGTACCGCCGGAACCCGTGGTTTTCATGAAGGCAACGAGCGCGATTATCGGTCCAAACGACGATGTAGTCATTCCCAAAAAAGCCAAGAAGATGGACTGGGAAGTGGAATTGGCTGTGGTGATCGGCAAGCCTGCGAAGTATGTCACCAAAAAACAGGCGCTGGAGCATGTGGCGGGTTACTGCGTGGCGAACGATGTTTCCGAGCGCGAGTTCCAGCTTGAACGAGCAGGGCAATGGACGAAGGGCAAGAGTTGCGACACCTTCGGCCCGATTGGCCCGTGGCTCGTCACGGCGGACGAAGTTCCAAACCCGCAAAAGCTCGGCATTTGGCTGGAAGTGGACGGCAAACGCTACCAAGACGGCACCACCAAAACGATGGTCTATGGCATCGCGCACCTGATCTCCTACCTCAGCCAACTCTTCACGCTGGAAACCGGCGACATCATCTCCACCGGTACCCCGCCTGGAGTTGGGCACGGCAATAAACCCAACCCTGTTTATCTCAACGCCGGGCAAGAAATGCGGTTGGGGATTGACGGTCTTGGGGAACAGCGCACGATGGTCGTCAAGGATCAGTGAGGCCGCATGCCTTCCCGGAAAGTTGGGAAGCGCAACTTGTAATCCATTTCCCGGAGTAGTCGCTGGTTGTCGATGCGGCGCTCCGGGGCATTTTCTGGCAACACGCTTTTCGATTGTTCCGGCAGCATTTCCGGGTTCAACTCTGGGTGGTGCTGCACCAGCCACTCTGCCACTTCCCATGAGGATCGTGCTTCCTGATCCACCGCGTTGACACAACCCGGCCCCTCCGGATGCTGCACCAGCCAAGCCACGATTCCCGCCAAATCACAGACATGGATGCGGTGCGTCAACTTCGGTGTTTCCGGAATCCCCTTTCCTGCCTTGAGGCGTTCCACCAAGTTGCGACCGGGCCCGTAAATCCCTCCGGGCCGCACGACCTGCACCTTGAAAAACTCGCACAGCACCTGCTCCGTTTGCAGTCGAAGTTGGCCAGATGGCGAATCTGGGCGGAGTGGCATGTCCTCGTTCCACAACCCCGGCTGCCGGGGGTAAACGCCTGTCGTGGAAATGTAGATGAGCCGTTGCTGCTGCGGACGGTTCTGCTGCATCCACACCCCCCAAGCTCGCAAGCGCAAAGCTTCGTTTTCGGGATTTTTCTCCACTGGAGGAATGGTGAGAAGCAGCACCGTAGCATCGTTGGGCAACTGCTGGAATGATTCGGGATTTTCCCAATCAAAGCAGTGCTGGGCAAAGGTCAGTCCAGCCACTTGGTGATTCCGCCACGTTCCCCATGAATCCGGAGTAAAGGTGTGTTCTCTCAGCAGGGTTTGTCCAAGGAAACCGAGTCCGAGGACTCCAATTGGGGAGGGATTTCCACTCATGGTTTCAGTGCGTTTTTCGGATTCAGTGTCACTCGGAGGGTGCCTTGGCGCACTGGCGTTCCGCGTAATTCCACCTGCTCAAGTGCGAGCAGGGTTGCTGACTGCACCTCGGGACGCTGGGCAAAACGATCCCGAATCGTCCGCAACTCCTTGGGATTGAGTGTCAGCAGAGTGAGTTCCATTCCTGCGGGTTGGTAGCTGAACTGGGCTACCCAAGCACCCCGCACGAGTTGTAGCCACAACTCCACCTGATGGAAACTCATAGCCGGGCGCACATAAGTTTCGTCCCACAGGTTTTGGAGTTTCTGCACCTGCGCTTGTTGCTGCTGCAACGCTTGCCAGGCCTCCTGCTCCTGTAAGCGGGCTTGCAGAAACTGGTTTTGCGAGGCCAGTTCGGTGTGCAAGCTTTGAAGCTGTTGCTCGCTGTCTCGCCACAACCCCACACCCCAAGCAAGCACGACAAGCAGCAGCAGCGACAGCCCCGCTTCAACCCAAGGAAAGGGCTTCCGGACACGGTTCATCCACAGGAACCCCCGGCTGGGATGCTTGGCAAATCCGGGCCATGCCTGCAGCAAGGTCTGCATTTCAAGCGTATCCGAAGCGGTGGATGACGTTCCGGATACTTCGGTTTTAAGGGAGAGCCGTGTGTGTGTGATGGAGTCATTGCGTGTGCCAAAGTGATCGACGGCCCAAGTGGTCGCTGCAGCTTGTGGAAGCTGCGGGAGTTCGCAAACCTGTAGAAAGACTCCTTTCTGCTGCTCAACAAAGCAGGATTGTTCCAGCCCGGAGAGCAAGAGTTTGGAAGGTTCGTCCGGAAGCAGGTGAAACCACCCGGCAACCAGGGGGATCACCTGCAACTGGACTCGAAACTGCTGGCGGAATGCTTGTACCAGTTGCAGAGTTGCCGAACTAGGGCGGGCATAGAACAAGCCGATCCGGTCATGCTCTCCGGATTCAAAAAACTGCAAACCGATGGGGACTGAGTCCGGGAGTTTGGTGAGCCGGGAAAGTTGGGCTTGCGCGTAGTGGTACGCCTCTTCGTGGGACGGCTGGACGATGGTCTCGAAGCCGACTTGCACCCACGGAAACTCCAGCCACGCCGCCGCCTGTTTGAAGCGCAATGCCTTGCACTGGGCCAGCACTTCATCCGGAGTCAAGCGGAGGTCCAGTGCCTGATGGGTGGTGGCGCCTTGGTCGCTGACGAGACCGAGGGTTTTTTCTCCAAGCACGAGGTGCAGGGGGTTTTGGCGAGTGAACTGGAAGGGCACGGTAGGGGGAATTGCGAATTTCAGAAGCTGTGCAAAAACGCCAGCCACGGTGACTTGCACAAACAGGCTTGCTGGAGCAGGACGGTGCTAACTCCACCCAAACAGAGGAACGGGGCAAACGGAATCCGGGTTTGCAGCAGAGGTTGGCGAGTGCGCAACAGCACAAACCCGCCAATGAGAAGTCCGGACAGGGCGGCAATGAGGACGGTGGTGAGCAAGCCCTGCCACCCCACCCAAAGACCGATCAGCCCCAACACGGCGGGATCGCCCTCCCCCAGCCCCTCGATGCCGCGCACGGCGGCATAAAGCATCCCCAGCCAGTAGAGTCCTCCAGCTCCGAACACTCCGCCGAGCAACAGCTCTATTGTGCTGGCAGGCACAAACAAAACAGACCAACCACTCTGGAGCAAGGCGGTGAGGGCGATCAAACGAATGTCAATGGTGAGGTGCCGCCAATCCCGCCACGCGATGCCCGTCAGGGCGGCCAGTAGGAGGCTGTCGCTTAGCAGTCGCCCATAATCCTGCCGAAGCATCCCCAGAATCGCCGTGGTTGCAATGAGAGCAAGAATAACGGCTCTTGGTAGCCTTGCGTCTAAAAGCTCGCCTGTGTCGAGAGCAGAGGATTCTGGAACTTCGGGATCGAGCGCAAATGCGGCAGGGATTCGTCGCAACCACCACTGGAGGACAAGCGTTGCCGTGATTCCCGCCGTGATGCCTGCCCCGATCCAGCTGAATTCCGTGGGCATGGCCGCACCTCCTTATGTGGGTTAATCAGATGCCGGGATGGTGAAGCCCAAGGTGCCGCGCTCCACTCCAAACAGTCCGAGGTTGTCTGTGGCCGCACGAATCACCACTTTGCCGTTGAACAGCCGATCCTCCGGATGAGGCGGTTTGAGGGTGCCTCGTACCACGGCTTTCCCATCGCGTTTCAGCGTCACCAGTTCCGGGAGGTCGAGTCCGTAGTAGTTGGTGCTGAGGCGGATCAATCCCGGTCGGTCCACCCGATCGTTGCGGCCTCGGTGTACCAGATTCACCCAAAACTCAAGCGGAGTGTCGGTGGTCAATTTCTGGATTTTCAGTGGCACCACCAGCTTTAGGTGGAGGGCGTGGGGCACCGGGTTCACGGTCCGGAAGAGCTTGTCGTTGACTTTCGCTCGGTAAATCCGGGAGCCTGTTTTCAGCAGCAGAGTTGAAGCACGGTTGCGGACTCGCACGGAATTTGCGGCCACCACGACGCTTGTGCGCGACTTAGTGGCCTGAACCTGAAACTCAGCTTTCCCGGATTCAATGCTGAGTGCGGGAGTCGTCAACTGGTGGTGGGCCGAACGCTGCCGAAACCAAGCACTGAGCGTACCGTGATAGAGCGTGATCTGAAGGCTTCCGCTCGGAGTGAGCGTTCGCTCTGCCTTGCGGACGAGGTGCAGTTGCGTTTTTTCCAGCACCCGGATTTCCGAGCCGTCCCTGAGCAAGAGTGTCACCTTGCCGTCATCCAGAGTACGGAGGTGATGGTTGGAGGAAAGCAACGCCCCCTCTGTGACTTTTTGGGTCGTCTGCTGCTGATCCTGCCACACCCGCACTTCCCCGGACACTTGGGACAGCACAGCGATGGGGACTGCGCTGACGCAGCTCGGCGCAAGGCAGAGCAGGGCACTGACGAGCAACGGAAACGTGCGGGTTATCCGATGGATACGCATCAGCGCTGGCGGCGGTAGAATTCTTGGAGTGGCGACAGGATTAAGTCCGGGTGCCAAAGCCCGTGAGTGTACTGGATTTTTGGTAGGATCGTGTAACGCCCATTGGGCAGCTGACGCCCGGCTTCTCGAACCGACAGAAAGCGGGGTTCGGAGGTGGCTGTGAAAAGCTGAGTGGAGACCCGGATCGAGTTGAGCTGTTCGCTGACCCCTTCCCAACGGCAGGACTCGGTTAAGCTGATTGAATACACTTCCGGATTTCCGTTGGAGATTTGCTGCTGCTGCTCGCTGGAAAGGTGTTCTTCTGAGCGCCACTGTTGGAGGTACGCAGCAATGTGCCCGTCGCGGAGCTGGCTTCGCGACTCCTCCAGCACCTGAAGTTCGTCGATCAACGGATAAGGATGTGCTCCGGCGGCGGCAAGGGTGCGGATGCTCTCGGGGTGCGAGACCGCCAGAGAAAAGCCCACCTGCGCCCCAAGGCCAAATCCGAGAAAGTGGGTGTAGTCCACTTGAACCTCGCGGAGGACCTCCAGCACATGCGCCGCACGGGCGCTGATGGAGTAATGCTCGGATTCCAAAGGGGTATCGCTGCGGCCTTGCCCAAGGGGCTCGATGACCACGAGCCGGAAGGTTTCCTGTAATTGCTCGATGTAGCCTGTTTGCCACCAGGTATCCAGATTCACTAGAAAAGGTCCATGCAGAAACAGGTATGGCCCCCGTTCTCCAGCAGTCTCGTAGTGGATGCGTTGGTGGTTGGCGATCACAAACGGCATGGTCAGTCCTCCAGAGCTTGCATCCGGGACAGTTCGGCCTCGGTGGGTTTGTGCCGCCAGCGCCGATGGAACCATGCCCACTGCTGCGGGTGCTGCCGGATGAGCGATTCCATGTGCCGGTTCAGGCTGCGGGTGATGCGGAACACCGCGTGATCCTCGTCTTCTTGGGGGAGTTTTTTCTGCACTCCGAGGTCAGTCAGGTGCAGCCGGAACCGACCGTCCTGCTCCCGGACAAAGAGTCCGCTCACCACAGGTGCTCCGCTCATGAGAGCAAAAGCAGTGGCACCGATGGGCGTCTTCGCGGGCAAGTTGAAAAAAGGAGCCCAAATGCTAGGAACGTTGGTGTCTTGATCAATCGCCAGCACAAACACCTCGCGATTCTGGAAACACTGGAGGATTTTTCCCAGCGCCTTTGAGTCTCCACGAGGTACAATCTGCATCGGTCCGCGCTCCCGCATTGCTTGGAGCCTTTGGTTGATCCGGGGTTCCGGGACATTGGCAACGGCGGCGACCATTGGCTGGTTCAGGTGTTCGGCAAGGACACTGAAGAGTTCCCAGTTGCCCAGATGCAGGGTCAGCACAATCACACCCTTTTGCTGCTTGAGAGCGTTTTCCAGCACTTGGGGATTCTCGATGCTCAGCCAATCTTCTGGAGCCGCTGCAATCTGCGACATGCCCAAGAACTCAAACAAAAACTGTCCAAAACTCTGGAAGCACTCCCGGCACCACTGCTTGCGCTCCATCGTGCTCACCTCCGGGAAGACCCGTTCCAGTTGTGTGTCGGCAATGCCTCGGTCTTTTGGGAACAGGAAGTACACCAGTAACCCGATGAAGCGGCCCAGCCGTTGAAGCTGAGGCACAGACAGCGTTTGTCCCAGCCACGCTCCAAAGCAGAAAATGCGGTACTCGAGCTCTCGACGGAAGGAAGTGGCCCAAGACGCACGATGCTTCCGGAAGGGTTCGTAGGAAATGGAATCGGCAGCATCAGCGGTCTCAAACCCAAGAGGGTCGCGCTCCATAGAACTGGACGTGTCCGGACTTTCGCTGCTGAAGATCGGAGTTGCCGCCATCTCAGCTATTGATGATTTGGGTGAGGTACTCGCGGACAGCACCCGCCTGAGCAGGAAGCACGGTGCAGCGCGTCTCTAAGTTCTCCAATTCGGCAAGCGGTGGCGGCAGTTCCGGAGTCGTGCCTGCGGCTTTTTGAACTGCTGAACCGAACTTGGCAGGATGGGCGCAAGCAAGGCAGACCACCGGGCCTTCCAAGTCCACCTGTTTGGCGGCTCCAACCCCAACTGCCGTGTGGGGATCGAGCAGGTAGCCGTGTTCCTCGTAAGTCTCCCGGATGGCCCTGAGCGTTCCGGCTTCGTCCACTCGTGCGGAGCCAAAGGCGGTTTGCGCTGTTTTCAAACGCTCGCCCTCAATGGTGAGGCGTCCGGTTTCCTGAAAATCCTGCATCCAGTGTTTGAGTTGCTCCGGAGAGCGACCGCCGAGGTCAAAGAGGTAGCGCTCAAAATTGCTGGAGATCTGGATGTCCATCGAAGGACTCAGCGTCTGATGGACTCTGGCAGTGTGGTACTCTCCTTTGCTGAAGAAGCGGTGCAGGATATCGTTTTCATTGGTGGCGACGACAAGCCGACGGATCGGCAGCCCCATCTGCTGGGCGTAGTAGCCTGCGAGGACGTTGCCGAAATTCCCGGAGGGGACAACGAAATTGATGGCCTCCCCAGAATTGCGGGAAATCCGCCCCCACGCATAAAAGTAGTACACGATTTGGGCGAGGATGCGTGCCCAGTTGATCGAGTTGACCGCACCGAGGTGGTGCCGGGCCTTGAACTCGAGATCGCCGAACAGTTCCTTGACGATGCGCTGCGCGTCGTCGAACGAGCCTTCCAGCGCAATGTTGTGGATGTTGGCATCCAGAACGGTGGTCATCTGCCGTTCCTGCACCGGACTCACTCGCCCCTTGGGGTGCAGCATGAATACGGAAATGCCCTCGTGTCCGCGCATTCCATGGATCGCGGCACTGCCGGTGTCTCCGGAAGTTGCGCCGAGGATGCGCAAGGGCTGCTTCCGTTTTTTCAGGACATGCTCAAAGAACTGGCCCAGTAACTGAAGCGCTACATCCTTGAACGCAAAGGTGGGACCGTGGAACAGTTCCAGCAGGTGCAAACGGCCAAGGGTGCGGACAGGCGTAATATCCGGGTGTGTGAAGTTACGGTAGGCTTGCTCGATTTGGGCACGGAGGTCAGCTTCCGGAATAGCCTCTCCAATAAAACTCCGGACGATTGCAAGGCTGAGTTCCTGATAGGACAGCTTGCGCCACTGTGGGAGTTGAGCCTGCACCTGCGGCAGTGCATCCGGAATCAACAGGCCACCGTCCTCGGCCAGCCCCGCAATCAGGGTGTCCTCAAAGGACAGCCCCCGCATGCCTCCACGTGTACTCAGGTAGCGCATGATGTGTGCTTGAGGTTGTGACCTGTGCGAAAGTGTGGTACCACCATGAACCACGTTAACTTCACAGGGATATGCTGATTCAAAGACTGCTCGGCGCATGCGGTTGGGGAACGCTGCTTTTGTTGCTTGCCTCCACGGCACCAGCGCAATCGTTCCCGGTCATTCCGGAATTCCAACTGTATCAATCGGTAGGAACACGAGGGAGTATGTATACCACAGGTGCTGCCGGGTTCGCCATTCATTTGTTTGACGAAGGCGGTGGCGATCCGGGGCTTTACCTCCAGCTTTTAGTGCTGCGAAGCCCTAAGTCGTTTTTGGGATTTGCCTCACAAATTGGTGGGCTGAAGCCACTTGAGGACGGTTCCGGCTACGAAATCGGCCTGCACAATCGCTGGAGCGAAGTTTCTAGAAAATCGGCCAGTCTGACCTACCGCAATCTGGAGTGGAAGTCGGTGATGGTTGACGGAGTGGCAGGGCCTTCCGCCAAAGCGGAGGTGCTGCATCTGGGCTGGAGTTGGACCACATGGGACACCTACCCTGTCGTTTGGCTGCTAGGGCTGGACCTCGCGTCCCTCAAACTTCCGAAAAACTCGGGAGGCGAAGCCCAACTCGCACTCGGCATCCGTACCGGATTTTGATCAGGTGATCGGCGTGTTGGCCCGAGTCAGGGCGTCCTGCACGGTTTGTTGCTCTTGCTTGCGAAGCACAAAATCGCTGCTGAAGATCATCAACGCCTGTTCAGACAAGGCGTTCTCCAAAAGCTTTGCTTCGTCCATGCCCAGCAATCCACGCACCAACCGAGTGAACATATTTTTTGGGGTTTCAAAGGAACCCCTCTTGAGCATCAGGTACTTCTCCATCGGTCCAGAAATCTCGAAGCGTCTGCCCTCAGCGTCGTAAGGGTAAGCCTCCCCTCCCGGATTGAAATACCCGGAAGCTAAAAACTTCAGGCGCACAAAATTCAGTAGAAAATCGATAGTCTCCCGGCTTTCCTGCAGGTCATCTTCTAGGTTGAGAATGGAAACTCCATCGGGATCGAACTGCGCCTCCAACTTGTCGAGAACGTTGAAGAACATGTGGGGGTGAGTCAGGATCTGGAGGAGCATCTTGGCGCGTCGTGAGCGCGGGATGTCCTTCAGTGTCGCCTTGACAATCACCATGATGTTGGACGGGAGAGGATCGAAGGGGCTTTCCCCGGTTGCCCCCTGATGCAACTGGTGCTTGAGCCGCCCCTGAGAGAGCGTTTTTTCCTTCTGAGCAGCCACTACGCCAGTCGCAGGGCTTGTGGATTCCCGGCTCGCAAGCTCTTTGGCGGCTCCTTCTTTGACCTTCAGGCGTGCCCGGACGGGTTCCAATTCCTGATGCAACTCCTTAAGGAATCTCCGTTCCTCGGTTCCCACCGAGTCCAGCATTTCAGTAACCATCCATTCCAGTTCCTCTGTTTGGGATTGGCAAATGTTCAGACGCTCTTGAGCCGCCTCCGGAATCTGCTGCACAATCTCGGTGAGCTTGGTTTTTTTCGCCTCGGAAGCAGCATCGTCCTTCACCACTGCCCGGAGTGCGTCTTGGGTTTCCTGCATCTGCCACATGGTGGTAAGCAACTGATCGAAAACAAGTGAGACGCTACCAAGCACCATGCACGCAGAAGAAAGCGAAGTCCGCTCCTCATAAGCCTTGTGGAATCGCTGAAACAACGCAATCCCTTGCATGTCGGGGGCTTGCAGGATGAGTCCGAGATGGTCGTTGAGACGCTCCTCATATTCCTCCAAGTGCAGCCGACTTTCATCCACCAGCGTGATGCCGTGGGCAACCCCCTCAATGACCATCCGCTCAAAAAGCCCGGAACGCTCAACATGGTTGTTGAGGTTCACCAGAACCTGCTGTCGTGTTTGGGCAACCCGCACGGCTTTCTGGAGCAACCCCCGGATGGTCTCCAACGTTTTCTGGAGGAATGTGTGGGTGATGCTACGGGCGGAGGCGTTGTTGTAAATCTTGCCGAAGGAGATGGAGAGATTGTTGAGCACGGACGCAATTTGCGAAAGGACATCGTGGGCTTCTTGAAGGGCGCTCACGATCAGTTGTAGCTGAGATTGCGCGTCTGCAGTTTCCTTGTCGAACTGCGCTATCCCGGACTCTAGGTTCTCTGCACAAAGGATCTCCATCCGGTCATTACAGATTTTCAGGTAGCGAATCGGCTCAAGCGAGACGTAGAGCAGTTCCAACCGGAGTTGCGCGTCGGTCTGGATCACCTCTTCCAGTGAGGCGCTAGTCCGGAGTTCGTTGGCATTGGTAGTGGATTGTAAAGCGAGGCGTTGCTTGAGTTGATCCAGTTGCTTGTGAAGGTGTTCGGAATCCACGCTGTCTTGCTCTGCTTCTGGAGCCGATTTCATGGAGTTCGCCTGAGCTTGCTCTTCAAGCTCAAGCATCTTCCGGGCGAATTGAAAATACTTGTACACCGCTTGAAGTTCCTCCACCGAGAGGGGGTGGCCGGTGTCCTTGAGCTTGCTATTCGCAAGCAGTTCCTGCACAAGCCCGGAGGCTTTCTGGTGCAGTTCGAAAAACTGTTGTTTGGCCTCGTCATCGACCGGAGTGGACAGCGGATTCCGGACCCACCGACCTTGCTCTTCAATACCAATCCTGATCCGTTCCACTTCTTGCCACGAGAGCGCAAGGGCATTTCCGGGAGAGACGCCACGCGGTTCAGTCATGTAGAATCCGTGGTCGAGGCTCATGTGGATGCAGTGCGAGAGGTGAGAGATTTGTTTGCCCATCGCAATGTACTTCGCCGCCTGTTGCTGGAAGAGGTGCGGTGTGCGACACTGTTCGTAGAGTCGGGCGAAGATTTGGTTGATGAGCTTGAAGGTCGCCGCGAGGGCCTGCTGCTGCTCCCTAGGAATGAACCAGCGATGCTCCGGGCTGAGGGCCGCCCGCACAAACTGGCTGATCGCCTGAGCCTCGTGCTGGGCGTCTTGAACCTGCGAAACGGGCTGGCGTTGCTTCTTCAGAGACGATTGGATTTTCTTGGCTTGTGCAAGGACAGCTTGATCACTCACGAGATTCTCCAGAGAATAAGGAGTTGCGGGTACGGAACTTTGTTTATTAAACTGCTCATGGCTAAATACTGAACTGATCTGGTGAAAACCTCGATGGGAAAACTGCTAGACCATATCGTACAACCACGGGATGTTCAACTTCTCTCTTTGCAGGAGTTGGGACAACTTGCACAAGATTGCCGTGATCGCATCGTCGAAGTGACCAGCAAACGTGGGGGACACCTCGCCTCGTCCCTAGGCGCGATCGAACTGACAGTGGCCTTGTTCAAGGTGTTCAATCTGGAACAGGATCGGCTGCTCTGGGACGTGGGGCACCAAGCCTATGCATACAAGTTGCTGACCGGACGGAACGAGCGTTTTGAAACTTTGACTCAACAGGGGGGGATCAAGAAATTCCTCTCCCGGGATGAGAGTCCTTATGACCATTTTGGGGCGGGGCACGCCTCGACGTCCATCTCCGCCGGAGTCGGCATGGTCGTTGGTCGGGATCTTCAGGAGCAGTCGCATCAGGTGATCGCGGTCATCGGCGATGGCGCCATGACTGGAGGCTTGACGTTTGAAGCGCTCAACCACAACGGTTTCCTCGACAAGCGCATGTTGGTGATTTACAACGACAACGGCATGAGCATCGACCCCAACGTTGGCGCACTCTCCAAGTTCATCACCCGTATCAGCATCTCCAAACCCTACAACATCATCCGGGAAGAGGCACTGGAAATGGCTACGAAAGTGCCCTTCTCCAAAACCGTCCACAGCGGACTCCAGCGGATACACGATTCGGTGAAGTCGTTCTGGTCTCCCGGAATGCTCTTTGAGCAGTTGGGCTGGCGTTACTTTGGACCCGTCGATGGGCACAACCTCAAGGATTTGGTCGATCTGTTGGAACACGTCAAGGAACTGGAAGGACCTATCGTGGTCCACGCCTTGACGCAAAAAGGCAAGGGCTACAAACCTGCGGAGGGAGACGCCTTTAAGTACCACGGGGTGAAGCCCTTTGTTCCGGAAAGCGGAGAGTTCATCATCAAAAAACCGGGGTTGGTCAAGGAAGTCAGCTACTCCAAGGTGTTCGCAGACAAGCTCGGCGAGTTGATGGAACAGGATCCCAAGGTGATGGTTACCAGCGCAGCGATGGTGAGTGGAACTGGTATTCTGGACCTGCAAGCGAGATTTCCGGAGCGCGTGTTGGATGTTGGCATCGCAGAAGGACATGCGGTGACTTCGGCAGCAGGAATGGCCACCACTGGGATCAAGCCCTTCGTGGCGATCTACTCGACCTTTCTTCAGCGTGCGCTTGATCACATCATCCACGATGTTGCTGTGCAGCGACTCCCCGTGCGCTTCATGCTGGATCGGGCCGGCTTGGTGGGAGCGGATGGTCCCACCCACCATGGCGCCTATGACCTCACCTACCTCCGGATGATCCCGGAAATGGTGGTGATGGTTCCAAAAGACGGAGCGGAATTGCGGCGCATGGTCGAATTTGCGCATAGGCATGAGGATGGTCCCAGTGCGGTGCGCTACCCCCGAGGGAACACCGCGAGTTTGGACGAAAGCTCCGTGCCGCCCATCGAGTTGGGGAAAGCCCACTTGTTGCAACCCGGAAGGGATGTGGTGCTGCTGGCAGTAGGAACGATGGTTGCAGTTGCAGAAGAGATTGCCGAGCCATTGAAGGACACTGGGTTTTCAGTAGCCGTGGTCAACGGCCGCTTTGTCAAGCCGCTGGACGCCGAATTGATCACCGCGCTTGCCTCCACCGCACACCTGTTGGTGACACTGGAAGAAAACACGGTACACGGTGGATTCGGTAGCGGAGTGCTGGAGGTGTTGAGCGAGGCTGGAGTCACGGTGCCCACGCAAGTTTTCGGTATTCCGGATCGCTTCATCGCGCAAGGGTCTCCGGACCAGCAACGCGAGGAGGCCGGGCTTTCGGCGGAACAAGTGCTTGCTAAAATCCGGGGGCGCTTGTTTGCGCTTCAGGCGTCCCCACGTCGAGGCCGAACTAAGCAACGGATGCCTGCGTGAGCAAGTCAGAAGGTCAGAAGACAGCCTTGACGTTTTTCGCTTGACTTCATGTCCGTTTCTGTCCATTACTTTGAGTCTTGAAATCCCTGTTCCAGCACACAAACGCTTCTGCTGGTGGACGGATTGGCTAGGACTAAATTTTAAGCTCCCCAAGGAGGTGGAGCCTCCCAAAATAACATCAAGGAATGAACCATGGGTAATGAGTTAATGAGCCGGCTGGAGGGCAAAGTCCAGGAAATGGTGGACACCCTCGAACTCTACCGCATGGAGAATGCGGATTTGAAGGCAGCCAATGAGGAGTTGCAAACCACCAAATCCTCGCTGGAAGAGCAGCAGTTGGAGTGGGAACAGAAGCTGACGGCACTCATCGAAAAATTTGAGAAAATCGAAAGCGAGGATTCCAGCAGCGAGGCCGAGTCTTCGTCAAGTGCCGAGGTGGCCCCGGACAAAGAAGGCGATGCAGACACTGCGGCATCCGCTTCTGGAGATTCGGACAGTGAGGGTTCAGATTCGGGAACAACGACCTATCAGGCGCCTTCCTACGATACGCCCAATCAGGGCTACTGAGCTTTTCGGCCCACCTCCTTGGAGTCTGTGGATGGTGGGCTGCTTCTCTTTCTCTCCGATCTCTCGCTTGAGGGGTTTTCTTGCCGCAGGTGGGTTCACGCTCCTGTTGACGCTTGCTTTTTCTTCGGCCCTTCACAGCCGTCCTCACATAGGAATTCTGGCTCCCCGTGTCGCCTACCCATCTCAAGGGCACGAGTGGTTTGGAAGTTTCCTTCAGGACGAGTTGTCACAGCAATTCCGCTTCTCCAATCGTTTTGCGGTGATGTCCCCGTTCACTGCACGGCTTTGGCAGGAACGCTATGGCACCCGCTCCCCTGAAGCGTTGAAGATGTTCTTCCAGCAGGCTCAGTTAGAGCTTTTGGTTGACGTCAAAATCCAAAAAGTGCTGCGCCGGGTGGGTATGGAGTGGCAGATTGTTCGGGGCACGGACAACGCGACTCAGGCGGTTCACTTCTCCAAAAGCTACCCGCTGGACACTCCGGATGAGTTCGTTGTCGCAATGTTTGCAGACTTGGAGACCGAGATTCCGGAGTTTTCCGGGCTGCAAGGATTCCCAAGGGGGCAGACGTGGAAGGCCGTCCGTGCGTTTTATCAGTGGCGGGGTCAGCAAGTCCCACAGCGAGGTTCTCCGGAATGGAGTAACTTCCGCAGCCAACTTCGCGGTTTGGTGGCCGATCATCCTTCGTTGGAGGAGCAGGTGTTGGAATACGAGGCGTTGCTCGACATCTTGGAAGCCGGAGAGCAGACCCCTGCGTATGTGCCGATCCTGAAAAAAGCGGACGAGCGGTTACAACTCCTGAAGGCCCGTCAACCGGGGAATTCCGAAATCAGCACGTTGCTGGCACTGAGTTACTACCTTCAGGGTGAGACTCTGCAAGCCAAGTCCGAGGCAGTGATTGCCAACGCGAAAAACCCGTTTGCGGGGCCAGCACTGATGATTTATGGGCTGGTGATTGGGCGCACTCCACAAGAGGGCAAGTCCTTCATCCAGAAAGGCTTGCGCCTCTACCCTTTTCTGGCGGACAGCACTTACGACACACTGCCGCCCTACCACACCTTGATCCGTCCGCTGGGGCAATGGCTGGTCTCGGGGTCTTCACAGTCCCGGCCCGATTATGAGGAACGGATAGCCGAAGGGCAGAAGTATTTTCGGAAAGGCGAGTTCGATCAGGCGCAGCAGGTGTTTGCAGACCTGAGTGCCACTGTACCCACGATTGCTAAACCTCAGATTTATCTCGCCCGCATTGAAATTCGACGTGGCGCCCCCGAAACTGCGCTGAGGCGGTTGCAGGGGTTACAGCGGCAGTTCCCGGAAGAATCCGAAGTGGCGCTCTACCTCGGTTACGCTCATGAAAAACTCGGTCAGAATGACCGTGCCGAGGATGCCTACCGCCATGCGCTGAACTTGCGCCCGGACAGTCCACGGGCCTTGCTCCGTCTCAGCACCGTGTTGATTCGGCGCAAGCGTTACAACGAAGCCCAGAGCTTTCTGGAAAGCCTCACAAGCAAGTATCCGGACTATGCAGTGGCATGGTGGAACCTAGGGGTACTCCACCGGAAGCTGGATCAACCGAAGCAAGCACAACAGGCGTGGGAACGGGCACTGCAGGTGGAGCCGGACAACGAGCGTATCCGCTCTGCGCTGATGAAACTGTCTGTCCAGTTGGAGTCGGTTTCAGAGTGAACCTCACCTAGCGCGGGCGAAGACGTGACGAGGTGCGAGCAGTGTAAGAGTAACGCTGCGGGCGACCATAAAGAGCGTCAGAGCGAACCAGAGTCCGTGGTTCTGAAGCAGGGGATGCATGACCCAGTACGCCGGAAAGAAGGTGGCAGTGCAAACCAACATGGCATTGCGCATGGCCCGGGAAGCGGTTGCGCCGATGAATACGCCATCCCAGATGAACGCCGGCATGTTGAGCAGAGCACCCGCTACCACCCAAGGAAGAAATTCCACGGCGGTTGCGATGACATTGACCTTGTCGGTAAACCATCCGAGGAGCACTTCTCCTGCCAATCCGTAAACGATCGCGCACCCAAGTCCGATGCTGCCGCCCCAGAGCATGAGCAGGTGTACGCACCGTCGTAATTCTTGCGGGTGCTTCCCGCCAACAAAACGCCCCGTCAGGCTCTGCCCGGCATTGGCAAAACCGTCCATTCCGTAGGAAGCAAGCCCCCAGAGTTGCATCAGCAGGGAATTTGCGGCAAGGATGAGGTCTCCATCCCACGCTGAGGCGATGGTGAAAAACGAGAGAGTGCCGATCAGCAGCACGGTGCGGATCATGATATTGCCATTGACAGCGAAGTAGTTCCGGAGTTTTCCAAGATCGAAGGTTTCGGACCAACGCCTTCCCAAACTCTGGAGCGAAACACGTCGATGCAGCAACAATGCGGCAAGCGCCAGCCCGGAATACTGTGCGACCAACGTCCCCCAAGCGACTCCTTCGGATTGCATCCCTAGGCCATAGACAAAGGCGATGTTTCCCACAATATTGAAACCGTTGGCCGCGATCATCAGGATCATCGGGGTTTTCGCATCCTGCGATCCAAGGAACCAACCCTGAATTGTCATCAGCCCCAAAGTAGCCGGAGCAGCCCAGATCCGGATGTGAAAATAGGCTTTGGCGTGGTACATCACCTCTGGAGAGGTCTCCACCCATGAGAAAATCAGGAATGTGAGCAGGGGTTGCAGAAGGATCAACAATCCGCCGAGCGTGAAGGCCAGCAGCAAAGCCCGCTCCAGCACCCGTGTCATTTCGGTGAAATCCTGGGCACCAAACGCCTGAGCCGTCAGGCCCGTGGTGCCCATCGAAAGGAAATTGAGGCCGAAGTAGAGGAAATTGAAAACCGTGGTGCTCAGGGCGAGGGCTCCGATGTAGTACACGGACTCCATGTGCCCGACCAACACCATGTCTGCGATGCCCAGCAGGGGCACAGAAACGTTTGCGGCAATGCTAGGAAGGGCGAGCCGCAGGATGTCTCGGTTCATCAAGAGCAGCGGTCAACAGATTCCTGCACCACCATACATCTGTTGGTACTGGTGAAACCGCTTTTCCAGATACACCGCCTGTGCTTGCCGTTCGTCGGGGAACCAAGAGTGGAGGACTTGCTTGAGTTGGCCGTCGTCCAGCCGCTGAAACATATCCTTGAGGAACCGCATCTCAGCATCCGAGATGGTGCGGTCCGTGACCATCAATCGGGTTAGGGTGTCCACAACGCGCTGCCGTTGTCGGCTTTCGGAGGGAGAGAACTCGGAGGTGGTTTTCTGTGTCATTTTATCCGTGAAGGGAGTCGGTCTTGCAAGAGACAGTGCTGCGAATTCTTTGCCAGCCGCCGGGGATGTGGGAAGAATGCTTGCAAAGCAGCAGGCAGGTGCGCCATCATGCGCTTATGATTATTTCGTTTCTCGATGCTTTCGTGAATAGGATGACCCTTTTTCAAAGCTCCCACCAACTGCTCATCGGGTTGATCCTCGCAGGGTTGGGGGGACTGTGTTTGAGTCCCGGATTGGTGCAGGCTCGACAGTATGCCGTTTTGGCGGAACCCAGAGGCGGGGAGGCAACTCCCGAGGTGGCAATGCAGCAACTTCAGGCTGGGGTGTTGGAACAGTTGCAGAAGCGTTTTGACTTCTCCCTGCAAGCCACCTTTGAGCAGGAGCAGGCCCGCTTGAAGAGTGCCCCCACTCCATCATGCGTGGATGATTCCTGTGCGGTGGATGCTCTGGAAGCCCTGCCGGGAGCGCATTTGTTCTGGGTTCGACACCGCAGAAACACAGTGCGCGTGTACTGGCGAGGACCAGATTGGCAGTACCAAACCTTTGGAGTGTCCGGGGATGGGCCAGAATCGGTCACACTACAAGTGTTACAACAGCTTCCCTTTCTGGAAAACTATGTGGTGGCCGTCAGTCCGGAGCGTCTTGAGAAGGTGACAGCAGTGGCAGTAGTGCTAGTTCAATCCCCTGCTTTGAAAGAGGCTGAGGCAGAATCAAAACCAGAAACGACCACTCTCAAACTGCGCCCGATGGAACCGACTCGGATTGCGAAGGCAAACACGCTCCCACGCTCAAACTCGGACACCAAAAAGCGCATCACGGACGTATTGCAACAGCAAAGCTTGCAGCCTGTCGTGGGGCCTAAACGGTCAGCGGTGGAGGCCCGGCAACCAATGGCAAGGGTTCGGATTAAATCTGAGAAAAAACCTCTCCCGAAGCAAATCGTGGTGACAGAAACGGAACCTCGTGCCGAGAAGGTTTCACCTACACCCGTAGCGGACGAGCCACAGCAACTGCTTGCCGCACTCATGCCCCCGTCTCTGTCTACTCCGGAAAAAAAAGCACTGCTTCCCAAGCCCCTCAATGCCTTGGACAAGCTGCGGTTCCGGGTGGCCGAGAAACGCTACAACCAGGCGATCTGGAAGCAGATCAAGACTCGGCTACTGTTTTTTCGGAAACTGCATAAACTGGAGCGGACTGCGATTAAAGCACGAATCCGGCTGAGCATTGATGCCACCGGAAGGATCGTGGAGCGCGCGTTGTTGTTTCCCAGCAGCTCCCGTTTGTTCAACCAAGAGTTGCTGAAAGCGATTGATGCGCTGGAACTTCCATCCCCGCAAGAGGTGCTGGTCTGGAATCCACCCTATGTGGTCAACATCACCCTCAAGCCCTGAAAATGCCACTCAATGCTTTGATTATACAGGATTTTTCTGATAAAAAAACACTGCCAAAAACCATGGAGATGGCAGTCTTGGAAAAGCCAAAACTGGGGCCTGCTGAAGCTCTGGATTTGCTGTTCCGGGAGTATGCACCGAACACACGACGGGCCTATACCCGCGCCTTTCGGCAGCTTCAGGAGTGGGCGCAAGTACGTTCGCTGGAAGAATTGCGTCAGGTGGACAGCTTGCGGTTGCTGGAGTACAAGCAGCACCTGAAAGGGTTAGGGTGGAAACCGGCAAGCGTCAATCAGTCAATGAGTGCGTTGCGCAAGATTTTCAAGGTACTCACCGAATTCGGGCACCTTCCGGAAAATCCAATCCAGCCCTCGGTTTTACGGACGGAAAAAGTTGCGGCGTTTAGCAACAAGGGGGCCCTTCAGATCTCGCAACTCAACGCGATGCTTGAGGCGAACGAGCGACTAGACTATGATGCCCGCATGGCACCGTTGCTCCGGCAGCGCAATGCCCTGCTTCTGAAGTTTCTTTATTTGACCGCAGCACGGCGGAGTGAAGCCGCCGGTTTGCAGTGGAACAATATTCAACCGGACGGCCAGTACCATGTGATTGTGTTGCAGGAAACCAAGAGTGGAGCCCCTCAACGGATCAAGCTGCGTTGGGAGTTGAACGAGGGTTTGCAGGAATGGCGCAGGATGCTCCAGGAGCATGGCGTGAACAGCCTCTGGGTGTTTCCATCACTGGGGTTCCGGACGAGGGGAGGGGCGATGTCAGGCAAGGGCGTGAACGATGTGGTAGCGCGCTTGGGTCGTGCAGTGGGCCTGAACATCTCGGCACACTACCTGCGGCACACGGCGATTACCCTAGCCTTAGAACTGGGAGAACCGCTTCAGAAGGTGCAGAGTTATGCGCGGCATGCGTCGGCAAACACCACGATCCGCTACTACCACGACCAGCAATTTCTGGAGCGGAACCCGACTGACCGCTTGCCGATGATCTGAAGGCTAGGCGGCGGACTTTGCGGGTTCCTTTGCAGGTGAATCGCCTCCGAAGAAATGGGCTACCCAGATGCTGATTTCGTATAGAATAATCAGCGGCCCGGCCATCAGCGTTTGCGTGAACACGTCTGGAGGAGTGAGGATTGCTGCGCCAATGAAGATGACTACAAGGGAATACTTGCGATTGTTCCTCAGCCAATCTGCGTCAATGATACCTAACCGGGTGAGGATGAAGGTGACCGTGGGCATTTCAAAAACGAATCCGAACGCAAACAGCAGGTGGATCGTTAATGACAGATACGAAGCCATGCTGAGCGTCGGCAAGGTGACGTCATTCTGGAAGCCAAGGAAGAAATCGTAACCGAAGGGCAGCACGACAAAGTAGCCAAACATCCCGCCACCCACAAAAAGAGGGTAGGAGAGCAGCACAAAGGGCCACACTGCCTTTTGTTCACGAGAATAGAGGGCCGGGCGGATAAACAACCAGAACTGACCAAGAATGTAAGGAAAGGTCAGGAAGAGCGCAGCGTAAAGGCCGATGCGTAGGTAAGTGAAGAAAGGTTCGGTCAGCTCCAGAAAATGCAGCGGGATGTTGCGGTCGTCAAGCGGCTTCCGGAAGATGGCCAGGATCGGCTGATTAAACTCCATTTCGCAGTAGAACGCTGCAATGAAGACGATCATAATGCCTGCCAAGCTGCGAACCAGCCGAGTGCGCAACTCGGTCAGGTGCGCAGTTAGCGGCATGGGAGTGTCTTCCGAATGCTTGTCTGAAGGTTGGGCCGAATCGTTAGACGATTCACTCATAGCGGTTTGGTCATGATTCAGGAGTGTATAATACTTGATTAATCTACACATTTCTCGTGGAGTTGCACGACAAACCTTGTCTCGCTTCATGGTTTTGACAGTCAGCGATGCGTAAACACACTCTCCTACAATTAAAATCGGCTTTGGGTATCGGCCTGTTCCTGCTCTCGGGGTACTTGCAGACAACCGTGCTGGCCTCCGAAGAAACCTTCCTGCTGCAACAATCCATCAAGGCAGGGAAGGCCTTCCTCCACGAAGCCCACTTCAGTCCGGATGCTCGCTTGCTGATCACGCTTGCCGATGACCACAAGCTGAGCTTCTGGTCAGCTTCCACAGGTCGCAGGTTGCGCGCCTTTCCCACCGGAGAGCATCAGGCGTTGACGTTTGTGCCACACCCCAGCAAGTCGCTCCTCTATTCCGGAGGGAGCGACGATACCATTCGCGTCTGGGACACGGATCGTGCCGAACCCTTAGAGGCGTTACGGGGACATTTGGCTCCGGTCCAGACATTGGCACTGGACGGTTCCGCAAAAACGTTGGTGTCCGGAAGCGAGGATGGTGCGCTGATCGTCTGGGATTTGGAGGTGCTGAAGTTGGTCCATTCCGAAATCAAGGCACACCGAGGTCCTGTTCGCAGTGTTCACCTCCATCCACGAGAGTCACTGCTGGCCAGCGGTGGCAAGGACGGCAAGGTGCGGCTCTGGAATCTTGACGGGCTGAAGCCGATCCGGACGCTGGTTGGGCATCAAAAATCGATCACACAGGTGGGATTCACGCCCAATGGCGAGCGTCTGATTTCCAGTTCTGCGGATGGGACACTGATCGTTTGGGATTGGAAAAACGGCAAGGAACTGCAAAAGCTCACGCAGCACACCAAGTCCGTGAACGGGTTTGGCATCAGCCCTCTGGGACGCGAGGTGCTGTCCGGCGGCAAGGACGGAGCCATCCACCGTTGGGTGCTGGGCGATGAGGAATCCGCAGGGGCGCTCGATTCAGTCAGCGGATCCGTGGAAAAGGTGCGGTTTGCCAACAGCGGCAAGCAGGTCCTCGCGGCGCTTTCCGATGGCACCCTGCTGACATGGGGGTTGGGAAGCTCCTCGTTCCTCGCCACGCTCAAAGGGCACGAACGTCCGGTCAATAGCCTAGATTTCACCAGCAACGGACGCTACCTCGCCACGGCTTCCGCGGACAAGACGATCAAGCTTTGGGACATGGAGAAGCACGAGGTGGTGCGCACCTACGAAACCGAGAGTCACCGTGTGCAAGTGCTGCGATTTGCCACGGACAGCAAGACGTTCGCCACGGGTGGGGGGGATTCCTCCATCCGTTTCTGGAACACCCAAAGCGGGGAGGAAACCCGCAACCTGCGCCAGCACCGAGGCAAGGTGACGGCTTTGGCGTTTCATCCTAACGGGCGGGTACTGCTTTCTGGAGGCACAGACAAGGAGTGGTTGCTCTGGAACCTTGAGAGCAACGAGGTGATTCGCCGAGAAAAAGCCCACGGAGATCAAATTTCCAGTGTTGCGTTTTCTCCGGACGGGGCGGTTTTTGCCACTGGCGGTCGAGACAATAAGGTGCTGCTCTGGAGTTACCCGCAGGGGGAACTGCTCTCCACATTGGAAGGGCATCACCAAGGCGTGACCGATGTTGCGTTCAGTTTGGACGGTCGTGAGTTGGCCTCCGCGTCGCAGGATTCGACTATCCGTCTGTGGGACGTTACGTTACCGGGACGCCCCGTTGTTGAAGGAGTGCTAGAGGGGCACGGCTTCATCGTCTCCCGTGTCTTATTTGCACAGGATGGCCGCGGGTTGGTTTCGGTGTCCCGGGACAAGACGGTGCGCTTGTGGGATTTGAAAAGCGGCAGCCTCGTCCGGATTCTCAATGGCGAGCGCACACCGCTCAGCGATGGGATGCTGAGTCCGGATGGGAGTTTGATCGCCGTGGCGAACATGCTCAATGAGGTTTCACTGGTGGCCTATCCGGATGACGCCTTGGAGTTGATGGCGCAGATCGAAGTGGAGCGTGGGGACGAGGCTGAGGAAGGTATCGAGAGTACAGCGGAGGAGACGAGTGAATCCGACGACGAACTGGCAACCGATGAGAGCATGGAACTTCAGGATTTGCTGGAAACCGAAGCGCGGGGCATGTCTCCGGAGGAGCTGCAGGTGTACGCGCCCCCACCGCTTAAAAAAGTTTCAAACCGTGCCCAGCAGCTTCAAATCCAGCTCAATGCCCTCTTGCTGAAAGGCGAGTTCTGCGACACGCAGGATCGTCTGGAAAAAGTGGCCTTTCAGGTGCTGGATCACGTTCCGGATGATTTGACGGCTTACCATGTTTTGGTCCGCACGTCCTCGGCACGAGGAGATTTTGGACTCACCCTGATTGCGGTGCGGCTCTCGGATCGAGCGCGTTATTACCCGGAGCGGTATCAGTATTCCACGGAAATTGAGGTGCGCAACACTCTTGCCTACTGGGGCCGTGAGGTGTTTGACCAAGCGTCTCAACGGCGCGGCAGGGCTTTGGACTTGGAGGTCATCGATTGTCATGATCAAACACGCCCCGCCACACTTCCGGAGCCACTCGCGCTGGCCAGCCTCCCAGAAGAGTTCGTGATGAAGGCGACCTCGATCCCCCGCTTGAGCGACCTCCGGGATTTCCGAGGTCTGACCGCCGCAGAGTTCCAGAACCGCCTGCTGCGCGAAGTGGAGCGGGTATCCGGAACCGAGGATCCACACCCCCCGTCCCGTCTTCCGCTTGGACCGGAGTACACAAGCGAGGCCGTTGTCGTGGGCAGGTTCCGGCTTGATCTGACGGAAGCCTCGGTTTGGCGGCGGGCGGGACGGGTGAACTTCCGGGTGCGGTTGGGCAGCAATCTGTGGCAGCACTACCGCACCGACCGGGACAGCATCACGGAAATGGTCCTTCCCGTGGGTCGGTATTACTTGAGTGTCGGGAACGCCCTCAAGCGGGCGTTCATGTTGGGCGAGCAGAAAATTCGCGTAGTTTTGCGCTGATCAGAGAAACAGCATCAACGTGAGACCCAGGGTTGGGGCGGCGGGAACATGACGCGCCCGCAGGTACTTGCTCCAACTCAGCCGAAACTGCCACGGCAACGGCAGCGGATGCTTTTCCAAGTCTGTGAGGTTTCCGAATCCCACCTCCAGCGTTCCCTGATCTGCGAATAGGGAATTGCGCTGGGAGGTGCCAAGGGTGGTTGGCTCCTGTTCGATCCGCTTCAGTTCTCCTCCGAAAAAGAGGTTGTCCACCTCATAAGACCAGTTATAATACACCTCTCTCCGGTTTCCGGGGTAATAGGTCACACGCTCCCCCCGATAATTTTTCCGGGTTCCTTTGAGCTGGCTCAAGACCCGCAGGCCCAGTCCGTTTCTCCAGCCCGGAGCGAGGGGATACCAAGTGAAATGGAAAAAACCACCAACATCGGTTTGCCGCTCCCCAATGGCGTTGGGGGAGTGACCGATGGCCTTGCCCGCAGTTCCTGTGGGCAGCACCAACTGCATCCCGCCCACCGAGAACCAAGTGGTGCTGGCGAACAGTGCCTTGCGCAGGCTAATCGTGGTGTCTCCCAGCCCCGTGACCGATCCGGATTCGGGTAATTCCAGTCCACTTCCTCCTGACAGGTTGACGGTTTGGGACTTGTGGACAACCGCACTGGCGACACTCACGGTCCAGTCGTCCATCCAACCCCAATCATAGTCGAAGTGAATTCTGGTTTCTGAACGGCTCACCGTTCCGGAAACGGTGGTGGCCTCGTTTTCAAACAGCCACTCTCGCAGGGGCACCCGCTTTTCGTGGCGCCCGTAAACCTCTTGGTAGCTCGGAGTGTGTTCCATCCGGATTTCTAGCCTTTGGACAGACTCTGGAATCCGGTGAGTCAACTCAAGTGCAAGCGCAGGAATCGCGTGGGCCAGTAACTCAACGGCGACGAACAAAAACAGGAGAATCCGAAGCATCAGACGTTTACGAGGGTTTGCAGGAGAGCCAGCCGCGGCGCATCATCTCGTCGAGAATACGCTCAACAGGAAAGCCGACAACGTTGCTGTAGGAGCCTTCGATAGCAGCAACAAGCATGGTGCCTAATCCTTGGATGGAGTAGGCACCGGCCTTGTCGTCGGTTTCCCCGGTTTGCACATACGTCTGGATCAGTTCGGAAGTGAGGCTCCGAAAAGACACCCGCGTCCGCACCAACTCCTGAACACAGGGGCCGCTGATGCCATCCAGCAGCGCATAGGCGGTGAACACCTCATGGGTCTTGCCGCTGAGTTGCTCCAGCATCCGAACGCTGTCCGCACGATCCATCGGCTTCCCAAGAATTTTTTGATCAAGCACCACTACTGTGTCTCCGGCAAGCGTAATGCGCTCCGGATGGTCCGGAGCGACCTGCTGAGCTTTTTCCAGTGCTATTCTTGTCACGAACGCCTCTGGAGATTCGTGGCTACGCACAGATTCGTCGGTGTCCGGGGACTGCACCAGAAAATCCAAGCCGAAGCGAGTGAGCAGTTCCCGCCGCCGTGGAGACGAGGACGCAAGGCAGAGGGAACGGTTTTGCTGGAGCATTCCGAAAATCTTCAGGGCAGGAAGGCAGTTTGCAGCTGGGTACGATATGCAAGCGCAGTCGGTGGCATCGCTCCACTGGGAGTTGTCCGGGCGTTTTGCCGAGGGGTTGCGATGGTGTCGATGTAAAATTGCAGGATGGCCCGTGCTACCGGGGCGGCCACCCGCGATCCGCCGCCACCGTGTTCGACCAAAACGAGCACGGAAATTTCCGGGTCTTCCGCAGGGCCATAGGCCACAAACCACGCATGGTCTTGGAACTCCCGCTTTTTGCGGTCCTCTTCCGAGAGGGAGTCACGGGTTTCAAGGCTGATCACCTGAGAAGTTGCGGTTTTTCCTCCAACGGTGAAGTCCGCAAAGCGGACGCGAGTGGCTGTGCCTCCAGGGGCATTGACCACGGCAACCATGCCTTGCCGGAGAATGCCCAGCAGCTCCTGAGAGAGGCCGAGTTCCACGGAAGGACGGGGCGACTCATCCAATAACAGCCGTGGTGGTGCCCAGACCCCATTGTTGGCAACGATGTTGACCATGTTGAGAACTTGCAGTGGCGTCACGCTGACATAACCTTGCCCGATCGAAATGGTTGGGGTTTCCCCAAGGTACCACGGTTCCCCAAAGGTCCGCCTCTTCCATTCGGTGCTGGGAATCAACCCTGCTTTCTCGTTGGGCAAAATGAAGCCCGTCTGCTTGCCCAAGCCGAACCACGAGGCGTATTCGTGCAAGGCATCTACACCCACGTCCGTGCCAACATTGTAGAAAAACACATTACAGGATTGCTTGATAGCATCCACCACACTCAGGGTGCCGTGACCTTTTTCCAACCAGCAGCGATACGGGGTTGACCTACCAGGGATGTAAAATTCCCCGTTGCAGGTGTGGGTTATGTCTGGAGAGATGGCCCCCAACTCGAGTCCGGCATAGGCCGTGACCAGCTTGAAAATTGACCCCAACGGATAGAGTCCTTGGATAGCCTTGTTCTCCAAAGGATGCTGAGGGTTGTTCAGCAATGCCTGCCATTCCTTGGGATCGATGCCGCCCGAAAAAAGATTAGGATCGTAGCTGGGGAGACTACTCAAGGCAAGGATTTCACCCGTCTTGGGGTTCATGGCAATGACTGCGCCCGTTTGCTCACCCATGGCATCAAAGGCGATTTTTTGCAGCCGTGCATCAATGGTGAGGTGCAAATCCTTGCCGGGAATGGAGGGCACCAACTCGCTCAAGGTCTTCAGTTCCCGACCAAGATGATCCACCTCCACTTGGCGTCCCCCATCAGTCCCGATCAGCATTTTGTTGCGGACCAGTTCCACTCCGGCTTTGCCTTCGATTTCACTGGAGAAGCGTCTTTTGGCGGGAAGGTGCGCCAGTTTTTCGCTGGTGATGCCCACATAGCCAAGTGCGTGTGAAAGCACGGCTTTGTTCGGGTAGTAACGCCGGGGCTTCACCACGATGGAGATGCCCCGGAATTCCTCTTGGTAGGTCTCCACCAGCATGGCTTTCTGGTAGTCGAGATCATCCACCAGCACAATCGGCTGGAACGGAACCTGTCCTTTGGTCTGCTTGACGCGCTGGACCAACTCGTTGTGGGAGAGATGCAGGGCTTCCGCCGCCGTTGCGACCGACACCCGCCAATCCGGAGTGTCTTCGCGGATGAGTTGAAGCTGATAGGCCGGGCGGTTCTCGGCGAGTACGACCCCATTGCGGTCGTGGATCACGCCTCGGAGTCCGGGGTCCGACACGATCCGGATGCGATTCCCTTGGGCATAATCTGCATACTGCGAGCCTTGAATTACCTGTAAGTACCACAACCGTGCGGCCAGCAGCGAGAAAACGAGCACAACGGCGATTCCGATCACTAGAATCCGAATCCGGAGCCGTCCCAGCTCTTCCAAGGGAAAGGAATCGACTTTCACGATGCTGGCTCCAGAAGGCTATGTTCCAGACGAGCCAACCCCCAGACGACCACCGGAGCGAGCAAGCCATGTAACACGGAGGTGGGGAGGGTGATACTCCAAAAGATCGCTCCCCAGCCCAACTCGGATTCAAGCGAGTTGAGCAGCAGCAGGGAAATCAATCCGGAGATGAGGGAGAAGAATGCTGTGGCAATGCCAAGGAAAAGAGAGTTTCCCGAGTAAAACCAGTTCGTGGTTGTGCGGGCCAAAACCAAAGTGGCGAGAAACGAGAAGGCGTACACGCCGGTGTGCAGGTGGGAAAGCCCGTCAAGTGCCAATCCCAAAGCGGCCCCGTAAAACAGCACCCAGCTTTCTGGACGGTGAAGCAAGAGGGGCAGGAGGTAAAGGAGAACCCAGTTCGGACGCAGATCCGGAGTGAGAAACGCCCGCCCCAACGTGACGTGCCACCAGAGGACCACAATCCCCAGTCCGAAATAGAGCAGAAACATCCGCATCATGGTTTGTCCGAAAACAGGGGGCCTTGAGGTTGGGTGTGGCTCCGGATGATGACGAACACCTCCTCAATCTGATCGAAGTTGATGGCGGGTTCCAGTACGGCGGTTTTGAACAACTCGTAGCTTTTGTGCTTCACCTCCACAACCGTTCCCAACAACACCCCTTTCGGGTATATCCGACCCAAGCCGCTAGTGATCACCCGATCACCCTCCTTGATTTTTGCCCGGCGGTTGATTTGCCGGAGTTCCAAGCCGTAGTGAGTGCCAAAGGCCAATCCCCGAACACGGTTGCGTTGAATCAGCGCAGGGACACGACTGCGGCGGTCCGTGACTAGCTGCACCACCGATTGGAAGGGGGAAACGGCCTGAACGTGCCCGACCACGCCTTCCTGCAGGATCACGGCGAGATTGCGGTGAACACCGTCGTTTTGTCCCCGGTTGACGGTTCGAGTTTGGTGAATGCTGTCGGCGGACTCCCCAATGATTTCCGCAAAGACTTTCCGATCCGGATTCTGCTTGGCAAAGGCGAGCTGGTGCTTGAGCCTGCGGTATTGGATCGACTCCTCCCGAAACTGGTTGAGCTGCTCTTGCAGCGACGCGATGCGCTGCTGGAGCCGCCGGTTTTCTGCCTTCGTGTCCACCAAGTTGATGTAGTCATCAATCCCCCCCTCCACCTCCGTGACAATCCAGTGGGCGAGGGCTTGTGCGGGATACACCAAGGTTTGGACTGTCTGCTGGAGGATAGAGTCCTTGGGCGATTTTTGATCCCGGAACACCACTAGCAGTAGGCCAAGCAGGGTGATGAGGACTACAAGGCTCAGGCGCTGCTTACGGAGAAATTCCAGCATTGTCAGGCGGACGCACCCTTTTGCTCCGGAATTGGCTCTCGGAGGATGACCACTGGAGCCACCATGAAGTCGGCGGCTTGAATCTCTGCGAGCGCCTTTTGCACCAAGCCTTCCCGCGCAGGCTCCAGCGTGAGCGTGAAGAGGGCCTGCTTGTTTTCGTGATCCAGGTAGTGGGGCAGTTGTTCGAGTGCGTAGATGTTGATGCCGTGTCTCGCAAGCACCTGTCCGATGTGCCCCACGATGCCGGGAGCATCTCGGACTTCAAACCGCAAAGTGTGCTGGAAGCGGTACTGGTCAAAAGCTTCCAAGGGCCGTGCCGGCACTCCGGAATCCACGGCACGGTTATGCTGCGGGTGCTGCACTCGGTTGAGGTCCGCGACAATCGCCGAGGCCGTTGGGAGGCTTCCGGCTCCTTTGCCGATCAACGAGATGTCCTCGGAGAAGCGCCCATGCAGAGTGACGACATTGGTGGAGCCGCTGATTTTGGCCAGCAAATCGTCTTTCGGAATCATCAACGGCAGCACATAGGCACGGAGCGCATCATCAGTTTGTTGCAGCAGGGCGACCAGTTTGATGCGCCGATCCAGCCGATTGGCGTATTCAAAATCAGCAGTGTCGAGGTGGTCAATCCCCTCCAGCGTGATGTCTTCCGGGTCCAGCCACTGTCCTGTGATCAGGTGTGTGAGGATCACCAGCTTGTAGCGGGCATCAAAGCCCTTGATGTCGTTGGTCGGGTCTTGCTCGGCAAATCCTAGTTCTTGGGCTTGGCTCAGTGCCGTGGCGAAAGCGAGTTGCTGAGACTCCATCTCGCTCAGGATGTAGTTGGTGGTGCCGTTGAGGATGCCCTTCAATTCCAGCAGGTCCTGAACCTGAAAGTAATCCTTCAGGAGGCGTAGCACCGGAATCGCTCCGGCCACCGCAGCTTCAAATAGCAGATGCCGCCCCTGTTCGTGAGCCAGCGCGGTCAGTTCCGGGCCGTGTTGGGCGATCAAATCCTTGTTGGCGGTTACAACGTGCTTGCCGGCTTTGAGGGCTTCGGTGATCAATGTCCGGGCAAAGTCGCACCCTCCGATGGTTTCAACGATCACGTCCACATCATCCCGGAGCAGGTCGTTCAGGTCAGCACTGAAGAGTTCCGGCTTTGCAGCGTACCACGGCTGCGCATGAGGAGCATTGGGGTTGCGCTCCAGAATCCGGACCAGCCTTGGTTGAGAGGTAGAGGCCGCGGAGGCTTCTTTCTGGTGCTGCTCCAGCACCTTGGTAACCCCACTGCCAACCGTTCCTAATCCGGCGATGGCAACTCGCGTTGGTGTCCTTTCGCTCATGTCAGCTCTGCTCGGTTATCAGTTTTCGTTTCAGGAAAGCGAACCACTGCGGTCTTGCAAGGAGACTCCGATCCATGACATACCAATCAGCGATTTTGAGTTCCTCTGCCTCTTGCAGCAGTTGTGGGGATTTGATGCTGCCGTCCATGATCTGTAGACCCTTGAAGGTGCGGGCCGTCCATTCAATCAGCGTTTTTTTGCGCTCAAAGCAGTGGTTGAGCGCGTGGACGGTAATCGGATGGAGGATGTTCACGCCACTCTTCTCAAGCACTCTGATGATTGCGGCAAGGTCCTTGGGGGTGAAACCGTCCTCGACCTTGTCCATGACCGAGAAGTAATACGCAATGGGAATGTGGACGCTCTCACGGTTGCGGATGCCTTGCACAATCTCCGTCGCAAGCCGCATCCGGTTGGGGATGCTGTCCGGGCCATATCCATCTTCACGGTTATTGAATTTGACAGAGAGGCATTGGTCGAGCAGCAGTTGATCGCCACCATTGATTTCCACAAAGTCCATGCCCACCTCTTCCGCACGTTCCGCCGCATGGATGAAATGCAGGATGATCTCCTCACAGTCGCCTTCGTCAAACTCCCGGCTGATGTCGAAGTCGCGCCCAAAGTTGATCTCCGAAGGTGCCACGGGATACTCGCCACTCAACTCCGCAGAAGTCTTCGCTCCCGCATGGGAAAGTCGGATGCCGATGGCAGCACCTTCCTGCCTGACGCGCTTGACAAGCTGCTGTAAACCCTCCAAATGCTGCTCCTCGGAGATGCCAAGCTGGGTCCGGTGCATACGCCCCTGACGAGCCACATAGGCAGATTCCACGAGAATCGTTCCGATGCCCTGACGGGCTAGCGTGGTGTAGTGGCGGATGAGCGCCGGTGTCACCGTGCCATCAGTGTCGGCCTGGTTCTCTACCTTCGTTGGCGAGGCCATGATCCGGTTTGGGGATGAAATGCCAAGAACTTTCGCTGGAGTAAACAAGGTGGCGAGCGGGGCGGTCAGTTCCGATGCTTTTAAAGTGGTGGTTGCTTTCGTCGTGTTGGGCATAATTTACGGGGTTTGTTGTCAGTCACGTTATGGCGTGGATCGCGCCGGTTTATTTTTTGGTCGAGCGGTTTTTTCTTCCAATCCGGAGGTGCCAAAACGACGCTCCAGTTCGGTTTCAACGGTTGTGAGCGCAATCTCCTTGTGGGCCATCAGCACCATCAGGTGAAACCAGAGGTCGGCGATTTCATGAACACATGGCTCTGGAGCCTCGCCCTTCGCGGCGATCACCACCTCGGTGGCCTCCTCGCCGATTTTCTTCAGGATGTGGTCGGTTCCTGCATTGAGCAGCGCGGCGACATAGGAACTGTCCGGATTCGCACTTTGTTGTCGCGCCTGAATCACGGCCTCGATCTGAGAGAAAATTTCACTCACTGTGTGGCTGCGGCCAAGGCCTCTGGCGCCGATTCAGCGACTCCGGAAGGAGGTTGGTAGGTTTGCTGCCGCTTGAGTCCAAGGTTTTTGATGCGTTTCCGCAGGGTGTTGCGGTTGATGCCGAGGATGCGTGCGGCGCGTTGTTGGTTCCAGCGGGTTTCCTCGAGCAGCAAATGCAGTAACGGACGTTCCACCTGCGGCATCACCAAGTCCATCAACTCCTGTCCCTCCTGCTGCACATACTGTTTGACCACCGGACGCAGTTGGCTCAGTACCAAATCCTCCAGCGATTCCTGCACGGGCTGGGATGGCACGGGGGCCACAAAACTCTGGGGTAGGCTTTCCAAAGGGATCACGCTCGCAAAGTTGGTGATCATGAGGCTCTTGACCGTGTTCTCCAGTTCTCGGACATTTCCCGGCCACGGATAGCGCTGGAGCGCCGTCATCGTTTCCGCAGCCATTTCCTTGCGGCTGACGGCCAACTCGCGGCACCCCCGTTGCAGGATATGTTCGATCAACTCCGGAATGTCCTCCGGTCGTTCGCGTAGCGGCGCGATTTTCACGGGAAAGACGTTGAGCCGATAGTAGAGGTCCATCCGGAACTGCCCATCCTTGATCCGTTGCTCCAAGTTCCGGTGGGTCGCGGCGATCACCCGCAAGTCCGTGGAGACCAACTGGTGCCCGCCGACGCGCTCAAATTGCTGCTCCTGCAACACGCGCAGTAGCTTGCTTTGCAGAACAAGGGGCATGTCGCCAATCTCATCGAGGAAGAGCGTTCCTCCAGAGGCGATTTCCAGCTTCCCGTGTTTACGCTCCACGGCACCCGTGAACGACCCTTTTTCATGTCCGAACAGTTCGGATTCCAAGAGTTCGGAAGGAATCGCTGCGCAGTTGATGGCGACAAACGAACGGGCGGCACGTCCAGAATGCTGGTGGATGGAACGAGCGACCAATTCCTTCCCGGTTCCGCTTTCCCCCTGAATCAGCACGGTCAAGTCCGTGTCGGCTACGCGGCCAATCGCCTTGTACAGCTCCCGCATTGATGAACTGGAACCCACCAGCAAATCCGATTTTCCGGAACGAGCTTGCTTCCGTTTTGCAGAAGCAGGCTGGCGGCGCTGATCTTGAGCAGCCTTCGCAACGAGTTGTTCGACGGCCTCCAAGTCGAAGGGCTTGGTGATGTAGTCATACGCGCCCGCCTTCATCGCCTCAATGGTGTGAAACATTGAATCCTGCCCGGTCATGACCAGCACGGCGAGATCAGGAATCATTTTCAGTGACGATTTTGTGAACGATAGACCATCCTCTCCGGGCAGGTTGATGTCCACCAAGGCCACCTGGAGGGAGTGCCTGCCCAAGAGCGCCCGCGCAGCTTCAGCGCTTTCTGCCTCATGCACGGTATATCCGGCCTCTCGCAACGCCTGTCTCAACACCCAGCGGATGCTAACCTCATCGTCAACAATGAGAACCTGAACAGGGTCAGCCACTTGTCCGGACATAGCCCTTCAGTTCGTCTTTGAGCATCCGCAAACTCAGCAGGGCATCGGCTCCGGAGATCGAATCTTCCGGACCAAACTCGCCCCGAATCCGATTGCGGACCGAGAGAATGTTTCGAGAGGTGAGCGTTCGTGCGGCGTTGTAGTAATAGGCATCAGCCCGGACATCCGACCACGGGGATTTTTCGCCAATGAACCGTGTGGCCAAGGTCTGATCCTGCATGACTTTGATGAGAATGTCCTCCAGCATCAGGGCATACTCCGCCCGCGTCACCGGACGATCTGGAAAGAATAATTTCTGTGGATTGGCTTCCAAGCCCCGCACCCCCAGTTGCAGCACATCCTCAATGTCTGCCTTGAGGGGATGGTTGGCGATGTCGGCGGCAAGAATTTGTTCCTTGGTGCCCGATGCAAAGTTTTTGGTGGGCGAGGTGTATCCGGATACATTATTTTTGATCCCGCGTGCGTAAAGCTCGGCAAGCTGGAACTCCTCGATGAGCAACGCTGCAAAGTCGGCGCGGGTGATTTGCTGCGCGAGCGCAACGGTACGGCCATGCCGGGTGCCCGGACGTGCGCGGGTCACACGATTGAGTTGTTCCAAAGCTTTGTCGGCCTCACGAACACGGGTGAGGTTCAGGTCCAGCACTTTGCGGAATTGGTCAGCAGCGGGGTTGAATTCCAAACCCTCCCGGTAGGCAATCCCCAGAAAAAACAATGGTTCGGAACGCTGAGATTGCAGATTCGGATGGCTCTCCAGAATCTCAGCGGCAATGGCGGCATGGTCCTGAGCTTCCTCCAGCCAATCCTCGTTGTTCTTGAGTGTGGTCTCAACACGAATGGCGGTGACCCGCACTGCAAAGCGATCCCGGGATGATTCTGCTGCCGAGAGTGCTGCTTCCAGATTGTCTCGTGCCTGCTCCTTGAGTTCGGCCTGTTTTTCGGAGGTGCGGCCATCTTCGTTGGAACGATGCGCCTGCACCAACGCCTTTCCCGCAAGGGCTGGGCTATGCTCCGCGTTCAGTTCCAGCGCTAACTCGAATTCCTGTGCCGCCGCATTCCAACGGCCTTGCTCGATGGCGTCCATGCCCCGCAGAACGTGATGTCCCGGAGTGTCCAGTTTTCCGGAAGCCTTGCGGGGACCGGACTGGCTGCAACCAATCAGCAAAACCGTGAGGCTCAAAACAACCATCCAAACGGCTGAACGCAAAAGTCCGGAAGGGGTTGGGCACATGAGAAGCTTGGTCATGGGAACTCCTAAGGTCATGAGGCGATGGCGAACTGCGCTTCGGCATCTTTGATTTTGCGCTCCAGCTCTCCTTGAAGCGCGGTGGTGTTCTCCGGATCAAGAACTCCGGTGGAGGCGAGGAATCCAAGATAAATACTCAGCGAAGACTGAATGCTCTGGAGGTCATCCTGCACGGGATTGGCTTCTGCCATGAACCATGCGACAAACTCACTGATGGTGGCGGACGTCCACTCTGTGGGCGCGGGTGCGTCAAAATCCTCAAGGAACAACTCCACATCCTCTCGAATGCGCCGGACGTCCGTCTCCGGTTGCCCACTCAAGCTCTGGAAGAAGCCTTCGCTTTGCGCAGTGGAAGCCTCTTCTCCTTCCGGAGTCAGCATGGTGTTTTTGAGCAGGTCCGGGTCTGCGGTCATCTGCTCAATGAACTCGCTGTTGCGGGACTCGAAGTCTCGCATCGCGGGGTAGATTTCATCCGCCTCCAGTGTGGAACCTTGCAATGCAGCTTGTGTGCGCAGGTAGAGCGCAATGAGCAGTGGATTGGAAAGATGTGGAATCTGCTCGCTGTTCTCAAGCTGGTGCCGAGTGGCCTTGGCGAGCATGTTCTTGGAAGATTGTGGCCCGGAACCTTCCTCCATCTGCGCCAAGTATTGGTCCAACTTATCAAGGAATTCCGGGGTCAACAGGCGCATCACCTGAATCGGTTCCGGCAGGTTCTCTTGCTGGAGGGCCTCCAGCCGCTGAGTGTCCATGCGGAGGTCGTCCAGTTCCGGGGCGAAGGCAAGACGCGGCAGGGCGTGCAGGAGTTGCTTGAGCTGCTGTGAGGAACCGCTGCGTCCGGGGCGGGCTATGGTTTTGTGACGCTGCAATGCCTTCTTGTGCTGCTTCTGCTGTTGACGGCGCACCATTCCGGCTTTCTTGCTCTTGCCTTTTTTCGCCATACGTAAATCGAGGTTGGAGGACGTGAAGTTGCTGGCTGTTGAGTAACGACAGATGGAACCGTTTAGGATGGCAAATCTCCCTGAAAAAATCACGCGAAATCCCCGGCAGGCGACCACATTTTCAGAATTACTGAAAAATTGTGCGACTTTTTTAATTTTTTTGATTGCCTTATCTGTCTGATCTCGGTATATATAGCCGTTGTTTGTCAACTTTAACCTAGGAGGAATATGGACCGATTACTGAAACTGAGTGTCGCAACCCTGTTGCTGGCCACCCTTGCTGGACTCGCGTGGGCCAGTGTTGGTGGTGAACCGAAAGCGCCATTCCCGGTACCGCTTGCGTGTTACTCAGAGGATCCGGGCACAGCGAAGTTTGAGGCAGCTCACTGCGATTTAGTCCCGGACATTGAGGGCTACCGCGACCCGGTTGGAGTTGGAATTGGAGAACTCCTCTCGCACCGCATCAGCGCCAACCCGTTTAACCTGATCGGCTCGCTGATCTTCTTGATCGCCATTCTCCACACCTTCATGGCGAACAAGCTCACCGAAATGGCGCATCAGATTCACCACGAGCACGATAAGCGGATGAAAGCCACCGGTGCTACGGGGGAGGAGATCTCACACGATGTCCCTGCTAAGGCGGAGGTGCTCCACTTCCTTGGCGAGGTGGAGGCGGTCTTTGGCATGTGGGTGATCGCGTTGATGGTGATCATGATCGGTTACTACGGAGATTGGAGCACCTTCAAGGATTACATTGCGCATGACCGCAACTACGTCGAGCCAATGTTTGTGGTGGTGATCATGGGAATCGCCTCAACACGCCCCGTCGTCAAGTTTGCCGAGAAACTCTTGGGCCTTGCGGCAGGAATCGGCGGACACAGCCCAGCTGCGTGGTGGCTGTCTATTTTGACGATTGCGCCCTTGCTGGGATCGTTCATCACTGAGCCTGCCGCAATGACGATTGCCGCCTTGTTGCTGGCCAATCAGTTCTACAAGCTCAAGCCATCCCCGTGGTTTGCTTATGGTACGCTGGGGTTGTTGTTCGTGAATATCTCGGTGGGAGGAACCCTCACGCATTTTGCGGCGCCTCCTGTGTTGATGGTCGCGGGTCCATGGGAATGGTCGCTGGGCTTCATGGCCGCCAACTTCGGTTGGAAGGCCGCTTTGGGGATTGTGATCGCGAATATCATCTACTACATGGCCTTCAAGGGGGAGTTTGCCAAGATGGCACGGGGAGAGGTCGCGGAGGACGATTCCAAACTCAAGCCAAGGCAGATGAGTCACGAGGACTTTGAAAACATGTGGGCGGAGCGCGATGCGCCAATTCCGGTCATGGTGACGCTGGTGTCCATTCTCTTCATGGGGTGGACGGTGTTCAACGCTCACTACCCACCGCTCTTCATTGGCGGTTTCCTCTTCTTCCTAGGCTTCATGGTCGTGACGGGCACCCATCAGAACCATGTTGAACTCAAGAGTCCGATCATGGTGGGTTTCTTCCTTGCCGGGCTGGTCACGCTCGGTGGCCTTCAGGGGTGGTGGATCGCTCCGGTGTTGGGTTCCTTGGAGGACTTGCCGCTGATGTTGACGGCAACCATCCTGACTGCGTTCAACGACAATGCCGCTATCACCTATCTCGCTACGCTGGTGCCCGGACTGGCTGATAGTGCGAAGTATGCGGTGGTGGCCGGAGCCGTCACTGGAGGTGGCCTGACCGTGATTGCCAACGCGCCAAACCCGGCAGGGCAGTCCATCTTGGGCCGCTTCTTTGGGGGCGGGGTCAATCCGGCGAAACTGGCGATCTGTGCTCTGATCCCCACCATCATCATGGGCGCGTGTTTCATGGGCATCCCATTCAGCGGCTAATTTTCTAGCTGTTAGTTTTCCCCGCTAGCCTGTGTGTATTCTGGCTGGCGGGGCTTTCTCCTACCTTTTCTGCCTCTCTCGGGCTTGTACTCCGGATTCCGCTGCGCTAAATATTTCCTTTCTTGTGTTCTTTTCGCTAGGCCTTGTGTGAGTTTCATCAAATCTGCTGAGAAATTTACAAAGAAACAGTGACAGCGTGAGGAGGAGTGCAACGGTAGAATGTGTTCATCCAGATTTTTTGCAGCCGGAACAATCATCCCTCTCAACTTAGGAAACCATGTTGCGCTCAACTTAGGAAACCATGTTGCGAATTCTCTTCTACATCACCTTGCTCTTCCTTCCAGAAATTCTGCTGGCTGGAGGAAGTTCCGGAGCCACGGCGACCTTCCCGACGTCACTGGACGCTTACGGCGACGGGGACTTTAGCGCGCAGGGCAAGGGCATTGGCGATATCCTGCTGCACCGCATCAGCTTCGCTCCGTTCAATCTCGTGGGGTCGCTGATCTTCCTCTGTGCCATTCTCCATACCTTTGTGGCGGGACCGCTCCGGGCCAAGGCGGAACACCTGCACCACGAACACGAATCGGTGATGCAGCAGCAGGGAGCCTCGTACGAGGAGATCGAGCGCACAACGCCGATGAAGGTGCATCTGCTGCACTTCCTGGGCGAGGTGGAGGCGATCTTCGGAATCTGGGTGATTGCATTGGCGGCGGCGGTCATCGGCTTTTACGACTGGGGGACCTTCAAGCACTACATGGCGCATACGGTCACCTACATCGAGCCGATGTTTTTGGTGGTGATCATGACCTTGGCCTCCACCAAACCCGTCCTCAAGCTTTCGGAGAAGATTCTAGGCGTGGTGGCGGGCTTGGGAGGACACAGCCCCGCTGCGTGGTGGCTGTCGATTTTGACCATCGCCCCCATGCTGGGGTCGTTCATCACCGAGCCTGCGGCCATGACGATTTCCGCCCTGCTGTTGTCACATCAGTTCTACGACCTCAAACCCACTCCTCGACTGGCTTACGCCACGATCGGGTTGCTGTTTGTCAACGTTTCGGTGGGAGGAACCGTGACGCATTTCGCAGCACCTCCGGTACTGATGGTTGCGGAACCGTGGGGTTGGACGCTGGGGTTCATGGCGACCCATTTTGGTTGGAAGGCCTTGCTCGGCATCGTGATTTCCAACGTCATCTACTACCTCGTGTTCCGGAAAGACCTAGCGGCGCTCAAACCGCAAGAAGGCAGCTCTGACGGGGATGAGGAAGGGACTCCGGTGTGGATCACACTCGTCCACCTGCTGTTCATGGCATGGACGGTCCTCAACGCGCATGAACCTCCCTTGTTCATCGGAGGTTTTCTGATGTTCCTCGGATTTGCGGTGATCACCCAGCGGCATCAGGGGGAAAGCAGCCTCAAGGCAGCAGTGCTGGTGGGCTTCTTTTTGGCGGGGTTGGTGACGCACGGGGGGGTGCAGGCGTGGTGGATTGCTCCGGTCCTTGGCTCATTGCCGGACTTGCTGCTGATGATCGGCGCCACGATTCTCACGGCGTTCAACGACAACGCCGCGATCACCTTCTTGAGTACGATGGTTCCGGGGTTTACGATCACCGCAAAGTACGCCGTGGTGGCTGGGGCCGTGACTGGAGGTGGCCTCACAGTGATCGCCAATGCACCGAACCCGGCAGGTCAGTCGATCCTGCAAAAGTACTTTCCTGGCGGCGTCAACCCTGGAAAGCTCGCCCTCTCCGCCCTCATCCCCACGATCATCATGGGGCTGTGCTTCATGGGTCTCCCCACCGTCTCGGAAGAAAGCGACCCACAGCGTCACAAGGTGAGCGTGCCCACGGAATCCTCCGAGTCCGGTTGAGATGACACTCCGGAGCAAGAGGGTTGGCCCTAAGCTAACCCTCGACCTCCTCCAGAAACTCCCGGTACGCCTCGGCATCCATCAGACCTTCTTGGTCATCGGGATTGTCGAAGGAAACCCGAACCAGCCAGCCCTCGTCGTAACAGTTCTCATTGATCAGTTCCGGGCGCTCCTTGAGCGCCGTGTTGACCTCCAAGATTTTGCCGGTCACGGGCATGAAGAGAGAGGAAACGGCCTTGACCGATTCAATGTTCCCGAATTCATCTCCGTTGTTCATCTCTTCATCGGGGGTGGGGAGTTCCACATAGACGATGTCTCCAAGGGATTGTTGGGCATAGGCCGTGATTCCGACTTCGCCCTTGTTACCATCAAGGCGGATCCACTCATGCTCTCTGGTGTAGAGGAGTTCCTCTGGAATTTCACTCATGGGTTGTGTCATGCTAAAGTAGTAATCAATGGGCGACTATTCCCTGTCGCCAGACTCTCAAATCTGAGTTTAATCTAGCCTTGCTTGGAGAGATGTCCAAGGAAAAAAGCAAGGTGGTCCCAATTTTGACCCCTTAACTCGAAACTAATCCAGTCTCAAATTCGCCATGAAACTTTATTCGTTTGCCCTTTTCTTGATGTCGCTGTGCTTGCCGATCCCGCTCCACGCTCAGAGCACGGAGGACTTGGAACACCTCATCCGGGAATCCAAAACTCGTGCGGCACTGGTGCAGAATGTCCAGAAAGCCGTGGTCAATATCAAGGTCGAGAAAGTACTACGGGGGGCGGGCGGTCAGCCACTCAACAACCCGTCGGAACTCTACAACGATGAGTTCCTCAAGCGTTTCTTTCCAAACCTTCGCCTTCCCCAGCGCGGGCGCGGGCGCGAGTTTCGGCAGGAGGGCATGGGTTCCGGTTCCATCATCAGCGCAGAGGGGCACATCCTCACCAACCATCATGTGGTGGGTGAGGCCGATCGGATTCTCGTCAAGCTTTACGATGGTCGGGAACTGGAAGCCAAACTCGTCGGCACAGATTCAGAGTCCGACATCTCTGTGATTCAGATCGAGGGGTCGGATCTGCCCGTTTTGCCCATGGGCAACTCAGATGAGATCGAGGTGGGTGAGTCCGTCATCGCCGTTGGCAACCCCTTCGGGCTTTCGCAGACGGTCACTTATGGGATTGTCAGTGCGAAGGGACGCTCCGGAGTGGGCATCGCCGAATATGAAGACTTCATCCAAACCGATGCGGCGATTAACCCCGGCAACAGCGGGGGGCCGCTGATCAGCTTGCGCGGCGAGATCGTGGGGGTGAACACGGCGATCTTCACGCGTAGCGGAGGCTACCAAGGGATCGGCTTTGCCGTGCCGATCAACATGGCACGGGGCATCCTAGAGGATTTGATTAGCCGGGGCAGCGTTTCTCGTGGTTGGCTTGGGGTTGGCATTCAAGATATCACTCCGGACTTGGCCCGGATGTTTAATCTGGAGAGCACGCGAGGGTCGCTCGTCACTGGAGTCATGCCTGGTACTCCTGCGGAGCGGGAGGGGTTGCAGAAGGGCGACATTGTGGTTGAACTGAACGACCGCAAGGTTGTGGACAGCAACCACTTCCGCAACATGATTGCCAATGCCCGTGCCAATGCCGTCGTCCGGATTGTGATCCTCCGGAGCAGCGAATCCCTCCGCTTCGAGATCCGTCTGGACGAACGTCCCAAGAACCTCTCGCGGCGTTTCACCCCTTCCACTCCGCAGGCACCGCCACTGGAACAGGACAATCCGCTCGGCATTGTGGTGGTGGAGTTGACAGCAGAGAGCGCACGGCAATTCGGACTGCAAGTCGAGTCTGGCGTTGTGATTCGTGAAGTCGCCGAAGGTTCCCCCGCCGCCGAAGCAGGGTTACGGGCCGGGCTGGTCCTTCAGGAAATGGACTCAAAACCGATGGCGAATTTAGAGGATTTCCGGACAGCCCTTGCGGATGCGGACTTAGAGAAAGGGGTGTTGCTCTATGTCACCTCCGGGAGCGGTGGGCAGTATATCGTGCTTCGAAACCACTGACATGCGAGTTGGCTACGAAGCAATCCTAGCGGCGATGAAGCACTTGCGCCAGCAGACCGGACCCGATGATTTTCCGGATTTTCCGGACGTGCAGCAGCAGTTCGTGCAGCAGTTCGGGCAACCGTCCGAAGCCCTCTTGCGCGACGGACTCCGCAAGGCGTACCGCCACGTCGCGGAAGGCATCTGATTGTGTTGTCGAACCCACCGTTGCTGCTCTTCGGGCTGATCACGCTGCTCTTCGCGGCGTGGATCGTGGTCGGCTTGATCCGACACCACACTGGGATGCTGGAGGAACGCCCCAAGCGCAAGCCGTGGCTGCTGGGGGTGTGCGAAGATTTTAGTCGTCAGGTGGGCATTCCGCTTGGCATCTTGAGGTTGCTGCTCTTACTTTACGGAGTGCTAGGGATTGGGGTGCTTTTTTACCTGCTCTACTACTGTGCGATGCGCCGCTGGCAGCAGGTGGTTCCGGAGCCAGTGGTTCCGCCGCCGCCGACAGTGACACGTATCGAGTCCCACCACTACCCACGATGAGCGGCGCATCCGCATCGTCCGCTGCTTCCGGAGAACTGCACGGAAAGTCTGTGCTGGTCACTCGCCCGGAGGAGGATGATCCTCGGCTGAGTCGGTTGCTGGTGAACCACGGGGCGCTTGTTTATCTGCTTCCGACCTTCCAGATCGCACCAGTCAAATCGTGGGGTGCGTTTGATCAAGTGATTCAAAATGAACTCCCCCACTTGGATTGGTTGGTGTTCACAAGCCGGAATGCGGTGCGGTTGCTAGTGCGACGATTGAAGACGCTGCAAGTGGAATGCTCTGCACTGCGGCATTTGCAGATAGCATGCATCGGCAAGACCACAGCGACTGCGCTTCGTGAGCTTGGCTGGACGGTGGAACTCGTACCCGACGAGGCCAGTTCTGAGGGGTTAGTCGCCAGTTTTTCCAAGCGGGAGTTGCATGGGCTGCGGTTTTGGATGCCCGGAGCGCAGCAACCCCGCGAGTTGCTTTCTGCGTCCTTGCGAGAGCAAGGCGCAGAAGTGATCCAGACTCCGGTTTACGAAACAGGTTGTCCGCCAACTCCTCTAGCTTTTCTGACGAAACTGGTGGTGTCCGGACGGTTGGACTGGCTGACGTTTTGCAGCCCCTCGGCAGTCAACAATTTTGTGAAACTGACCACTCCCCAAGTCGTGCTTGCCGAACTCAAAACCGCCGTGGCCTGCATTGGTCCCACCACCCGTCAAGCCTTGCACGAACACGGATTTTGTGTGACGGTGACTGCATCCGAGCAAACCCTCGCGGGACTTGTCCAAGCGATGACCGTGCCGTCATAACAAGGGAGGCGATGATGAAGCAACCTATTTACTATACACCCATTCAACTCCAGACCCTTGTGGAGCGGGGTGTGGTGCTTCCGGACTCAGAGGCAGTCCACATTGCAACCGATGTGGTGTTGGAACGCATCTCGGCAACGGCCACGCTCCACCCCGGAACCCGAATTTCTGGAATAAAAACGACCATTGGCGCACAGGTGGAAATCGGATTGTGTGGCCCTGCGACCCTTGAGGATGCGGAGGTCGGTGACGGAGCCGTGGTCGGCAGTTTGGGACCCGTCACCCTCTGTCGTACAACGGTGGGGCCGCACAGCGTTCTTGGCTCCGGAGTGGCGGAGGACTGTGTGTTCTTGGGCAAGGAAACGCAGCTCAACGATTTCACTACGGGCTACGGTTTTCGAGTCCGGAAGGGATCGCTCTACGAAGAAGACGCTTCCACCGCACAGCACACCGACACGAAAATGACGATCCTCTTTCCGTGGGTCACGCTGGGCAGCAACAGCAACCTCTGTGACCTGTTGATCTCCGGAGGCAATGGCCCGGAATTGGGACATTTCACCGAGGTGGGTAGTGGAACCATTCACTTCAACTTCACGGCTCACGGTGACAAGGCCACCGGAACACTGCTGGGAGACGCCGAATCCGGATTGTTCCTCGACTGCAAACGCCTGTTCATTGGCGGCAACAACAGCCTGCTTGGACCGTTGCAGGCAGAATATGGAACCTTCACCCCGGCGGGCGGGCGCTGCTCGCGGCGGCTCCTGCGCGGACTCAATCCTACTGATGCAAACCGCACAGGTTTCACGCCTTATCCAGACAACCGTCCCCGCAATTTGCGACGGATTGTCGGTAGCCAAGTCGAGTACTGCGCCCAGTTGATTGTGCTGCTGCACTGGTACGAGTTGGTGCGGATGCCTTTTGCTGCGTCCAATGCCTTGCGAACGGTCTATGCCGCCGGACGCGAAACAGTATGCGACAACCTGAAAGAGCGCATCCGCCAACTTGATGCCGTGCTTAGCCGCGACGAGTCCTATGCTCCAAAAGATCGCTGGCTCCAGTCCCAATGGCCGATTTTGCAAGCTCAGCTTCAGGAAGTCGAACGCTTTGCCAGCGCACTCCCGGAAGCCTTTCGCACGGCGCTGGAAGCAAGCAGGAATCGAGACCCCCAGCTACCTTACACCCAACTGATCCGCTCGCTTCCGCCAGCAGCGGTGCTGGCAGGACAAGCGTGGACGACCCAAATCGCCGCTACGGTGAGAAACCTACTCCTTCACTAACCCGCTTTACCACTGTTTCGGAGTTTCAGGATGCCTTGGCTTTATCTTGTGATCGCAATTTGTTTTGAGGTGGCCGGAACCATCTCGATGAAACTCTCCGACGGCTTCACCAAGCTGGGCCCGTCCGTGGGAATCGTGGTGTTTTACCTGATAAGTTTGATGCTGCTTACATTTGCGCTCAAGCAGATTGATGTCAGCGTGGCCTACGCCATCTGGTCCGGGTTCGGCACCGCCTTGGTCACGATCATTGGTTTTTGGTGGTTCAAGGAACCTTTCACAGTGCTGAAGCTGGCTTCGATCTCCCTCATCATCGCTGGAGTGGTCGGGCTGCAACTCGGTTCGCAACCCACATGAAACACACGGTGCTGATCCTTTTTGCTTGCCTAAGCATGTCTGGATGCGTCCATTCGCAAGCAATACCGGAAACCGACAGCAACTTGCCCGGGCACCACCTTCCGGACGGCAGCTTCCGCAACAACGACCAGAGTTCCATCAACAAACCCTTCTCTGATCTGCTCAAGTGGTGGTGGAATGGGGAAAAACCGGAGCCGATCCGCTTTCCGCTCGCCAAGAACAACCCGGCTTTTCTCCAGCAGAACCGCATGGAGCCGACTCTGACGTGGATCGGACACGCCACGCTACTCATCCAGTTTGACGGGCTGAACATTCTCACCGATCCTCACCTCACCGAGCGGGCCTCACCGCTGAGTTTTTTCGGTCCCACGCGGCACACGCCTCCGGGCCTCAGCTTCGAGGAACTACCGGAGATTGACGTGGTGGTGATTTCGCACAACCACTACGACCACCTCGACCAAGGCACCGTCGAGCAGCTTTACGAGCGCCAACGCCAACATCCGCCGCGCTTCTTCGTTCCGCTCAGGCAGAAGGCATGGTTTGATGACTTGGGCATCCCAAATGTGGTGGAACTCGACTGGGGGCAGAGTGCGGAGTTCCGGGGCTGGCAAATCCACGCCGTGCCCGTGCAGCACTGGAGCAGCCGCACCCCGTGGGACCGCAACACGGTGCTGTGGACGGGGTGGGTGCTGGAGCATCCGGAGTTTCGTTTCTTTTTTGCGGGCGACACGGGATACTCGCAGGATTTCCAAGACCTAGGCAAACGCTTCGGCGGCTTCGACCTTGCGGCTCTCCCCATTGGGGCGTATGAGCCACGCTGGTTCATGCAGGCGGCGCATGTCAATCCGGAGGAAGCAGTGCAGATTCATCTCGACCTACAGGCCCGCTTTTCTGTGGGTATCCACTGGGGCACCTTTCAACTCACCGATGAACCAATGGACGAACCACCACGACGCTTGCAGCAAGCTTTAACCTTTGCAGAAATTCCGGAGGATCGCTTTTTTGTGATGCAACACGGGAAAACCCGCTCACTGGATTTTCTCCGGCAAACGGAAACGGCTCAACGCAAAACCACGGTGGAACTTGCTGCCGATTGATTTGGGATATACCATGACGACCGCATTGACTGAAACGCTGGGAATTCGACATCCGCTGTTACTCGCGCCAATGGCCTTTGTCGCCGGAGGTCGCCTTGCCGCCGCTGTCAGCGACGCTGGAGGATTGGGGTTCATCGGTGGAGGCTATGGAGATGCGGAGTGGCTGGAGCAGGAATTTCAAGAAGCCGGAGCAACTCGGATCGGGGTGGGATTCATCACATGGACGCTGGCACGACAACCTGCACTGCTTGATGAAATCCTCAAGCACAAACCCGCAGCGATCTGGCTCTCCTTCGGTGATCCGGAACCCTATGTCCAGTCCATCCGTTCAGCAGGAGCATTGCTGGTTTGCCAAGTACAAACCGTGGCAGACGCGCTCCGGGCTAAAACTGTGGGAGCCAATGTGATCGTCGCACAGGGCACCGAAGCCGGAGGACATGGCGCGGATCGAGCCTTGTTCACTCTGCTTCCTGCCGTGGTCGATGCCGTCGCTCCTGTACCTGTAGCGGCAGCAGGTGGCATTGCCGAAGCCCGTGGAGTGCAAGCCGCATTCGCATTGGGAGCCTCCGGAGTGGCTGTCGGCACCCGCTTCTTTGCCACACAGGAAGCCTTGGGGCACCCCAACGTCAAGCAAGTGCTGGTGGAAAAAACCGGGGCCGACACCGTGCGCTCGCGGGTGTTTGACCACATCCGGGGCTACGATTGGCCGCAGCTCTACACAGGCCGCACGCTTCACAACGATTTTCTGAAGCGTTGGCAAGGTCGGGAATCGGAGCTGACTGCTAATCTTGTCAAAGAACAGCAATGCTACCAAGCCGCCGCGATGATTGGAGACACGAACACGATGGCGATTTTCGCTGGAGAAGGACTGGATTTTATCCATGACCTTCCCTCAGCCGCCGAAGTGGTCGCCCGCTTGTTCCCGAATCCTTAACAGCAACAAATTATTGGCTGTTTGCCATCAGCCGTCAGTGGTAAAATGTTGAAACATTTCTCTGCTTGATTGAATGAGTCATTTTTTCGCAACCTGCGCCAAGGGACTGGAGCGTCTGTTAGTGCAGGAGTTGGAGGCGTTGGGAGCAGAATCCTGCGAGGCGCGAACCTCCGGGGTGACTGTACAGGGATCACTGGAAACTGCCTATCGGGCGTGCTTGTGGTCCCGCGTCGCCAGTCGGGTGTTGTGGCCGCTCACCAAGGTTTCGGCTCCAGACACGGACACGCTGTACTCAGCCCTGAAAACCTTCCCGTGGGAGGAGCATTTCACGGTGGACAAGACTTTTGCTGTCCATTGCACGGCTCTCCATGCTCCAATTTCCAACACGCACTTTGCCGCCCTGCGCGTCAAGGATGCCGTCGTGGACCGCTTCCGCGATTTTGTCGGACGGCGGCCCAATGTTGATCCTGAAGCTCCAGATTTGCGGATCGCCGTGCATCTGCAAGAAGAAACCGCACAGGTTTATCTCGACCTCTCCGGAGCAAGCCTGCACCGCCGGGGCTACCGTCAGGAATCCGGACCCGCTCCCCTGAAAGAAACACTTGCAGCAGCTGTCCTGAAGCTTGCGGAGTGGCCTACTTTTGCCCAATCCGGAAATCCCTTGCTCGATCCCATGTGTGGATCGGGGACCTTGGTGCTGGAAGGCGCGCTGATGGCGGCGGACTGGGCACCGGGACTGTTGCGGAGGGGCTTTGGTTTTGAGGCGTGGCGGCACCACGACAGGAAAGTGTGGTTTGAACTGGCACTGGAAGCGAAGAAGCGCAAGCAGGCAGGGTTGGCGCGTATGCCACAGCTGCTAGGGTACGATTCTGACGGCACAGCCATCCGCACCGCATTGGAAGCCCGGGACCGCTTGGGTTTAGCAAAACAAGTCCACTTCGAGCGGCGCGATTTGGACCGCTTTGAGGTTCCGGATTCAGCAACCGGACTGGTGGTGGCAAACCCTCCCTACGGCGAACGGCTGGGAACTTCCACACACTTGATGCCACTTTACGCGCACTTGGGGACACAACTCAAACGATATTGTGGGGGTTGGCGAGCAGGGGTACTCACTTCTGATCCTGAGCTGGGACACGCGCTCGGGATGCGGGCAGATCAGCAGGACAAACTCTTCAACGGTGCAATCCCGTGTGTGCTTTACGGATTTGCGATTCACCAGAATTCGGAAGCCAAGCGCGCTTCTTCAAGTACGGACACGAATGGAGCCTCACGAAGTATCGCGAGTGGACCGGAGCAGATGTTTGTTAACCGACTGCACAAAAACCTGCGTCACCTCAAGAAGTGGCGGGAGCAGCAAGACATTCACTGCTTTCGCGCCTACGATGCCGATCTCCGGGAGTACAATGTTGCCGTGGATCTGTACGAGGATTGGGCCGTGCTGCAGGAGTATCAGGCTCCTGATTCGGTGGACACAACCAAGGCGCAGCAGCGGCTCCGGGCGGTCGTGACATCGCTCCCGGAGGCACTGGGGATTTCGCCCTCACGGGTGATCCTCAAGGTGCGGGCACGGCAGGGGCGGAGTTTCCGGTACACTGCGGAGACTGAGAATCGTCAGTTTTTGGAAGTCCGGGAAGGCGATTTGCGCTTTCTCGTCAATTTCACGGACACGATTGACACGGGACTGTTTCTCGATCACCGCCTCACCCGCCAGTGGCTTCGGGAACGAGCGCAGGGCCAGCGCTTTCTCAACCTCTTCGGCTACACCGGAACGGCCTCGGTCGCGGCGGCCAAAGGCGGAGCGACCGCAACGACGACCGTGGACCTCTCCCCGCGCTTTCTGGAATGGTCCGACCGTAACCTCGCGCTCAATGGGTTCCACGGCAACGAACATCGTCTGCAACGCTCCGACTGTCTTGAATGGCTGAAACGAGGACGCGGCGATTATGAGCTGATTTTCCTTGATCCGCCCACCTTTTCCCACTCCAAGCGGGCCCATGATTTTGCCGTGCAGCGGGATCATCTGGAACTCATTCGGCTGACCATGCAACGCTTGGCTCCGGAGGGTGTGCTGCTCTTCACTAACCACTTCCGGCAGTTCAAGCTGGAACCAGAACTGTTGGACGAATTCGCAGTTGAAAACCTCCATCCTCACACCGTGCCCAAGGATTTCTCTCGCACCCCCAAGGTCCACTGGGCGTGGGCCTTTCGTCATCGCTAGCATGTCTGCCACTCCACGAGTGGCCCGGACTTCCCTGCGCCGATAGAGGCCTACGCCGTCGCCTCCGAGGCGGGAGCTTGAAGGCCGGAGAGCGCTGAGATTGAGGGTCTGGATTTCGATGACCTGCCCCTCAGCGTTCTCCGCAAACAGGATACCCTCCTTGAGGTAGGACTTCTGCTCCACGCCGTCTTGGAGCCGAATCGAAGCGAAATCCAAGTCTGGATCAATCAGGATTTTTGGAAATTCACGATCACGGTAATCACGATCCATACTTCCTCCCTTGGCAAAATGACTGCGGCCAGATCATTGCCTGAGCGAGTCCATCAACTGTGCGAACCGGACGGACAGCGTCTCTGGAACGGTGTACAATATGCCGATCTTCTATCTCTTTGAGCATGGCAGCACCGGGTTGGCCTTGCAGTCCATCCGGGAGGATGGATCCGGCAACAAGCGCACGAACTGCCCGGTCTTCAGCTGGGGTGAGGGGGAGCCGAGGCTGGAGGAATTAGCGGAGTTCACCTCCAAAACTCACGTTAGACGACATCGGAGCCGCCGGACCCGGCAATGACGATCTTGCCCTCTTCCTCCAAGGTTTTGACGACCTTGATGATTTTTTGTTGAGACGATTCCACATCTGAAACCCGCACCGGCCCAAGGTTTTCCAAATCGTCCCGCACCATGTCCGCCTGTTTGGAGGACATGGATGAGAAAATCAACTCCTTCACCGCATCGCTGGCGGTCTTGAGTGCCATGGTGAGGTCCGGAATGTCAACATCTTTGAGGACCGTTTGCATCTGCTTGGCGTCGATAGCGGAGAGGTCCTCGAAGGTGAACATGAGTTCGCGGATCTGTTCGGCGAGGTCCGGGTTCGCCTCCTCAATGGTTGAAAGGATACGGGTCTCGGTCGCCTTGTCGACCGCGTTGAGAATTTCGGAGACAGGGCCAACCCCGCCCACTTTGGTGACCATGCTGCTTGCGCTCTTCATTTCCTCGAACAGCACGTCGTTGAGTTCCGAAACGACTCCGGGCGGGATGCTTTCAAGCACCGCCATGCGGTACAAGACGTCGGCTTGCAGGTTTTCGGGAAGGTTGCGGAGGACGATGGAGGATTGGTCGGTGTTGCGGATGTAGGAAAGCACCAAGGCAATGGTTTGTGGGTGTTCACTCCGTAGGTAGTTGGAGATCATCACGGGGTCGGCGTAGCGGATGGCATCCAGCCCACCTTCCTCCTGTCCAGAGTGCAGGCTGCCCTCCAGTTCCTTGGCCTTCTCCGCACCCAGTGCCTTGCTGAGGGCGTTCTTGACGAAATCCGGAGAGGCGTTGATGTTGACCCCCTCATCCTGAATGACGGAGTTGCGGTAGAATTCCTCCAGCACGATGTCAAGTTCTTCCGGTGCGACGTCGGTGAAGCGGGTCATGTAGTAACCGACCTGCTGGATTTCCGATTCGTCCAGATTCTTCATCACTTCCGCTGCGCCGTCCTCGCCGAGGGCGAGCAGCAGGATGGCGGCCTTCTTGGGGCCGGTGAGTTTTCCAACACTCATGAGCTTCCCTTCTCATGCGGTCGCTGTCGCTGTGGGCTGTCCGGTGCAGAAAGAACTGGCGGATCCTGCGGTCCCGCACGTGCTCAGGCCCGGCCTTGGGCCTGCATGAGGGTCACGAAGCGATTGAAGAGGTATTGGGCATCGTGGGGACCCGGCGCAGCCTCGGGGTGATATTGCACGGAGTATGCCGGATGGGCGAGGGATTCGAGACCCTCAACGGTCTGGTCGTTGAGGTTGCGGTGCGTGACGCGCACGTCATGGGGAAGGGAGGTTTCGTCCACGGAAAATCCGTGGTTGTGGCTGGTGATCTCGATTTTTTTGGTGGCGTAATCCATGACTGGATGGTTGACCCCGTGGTGCCCGCACTTGAGCTTGTAGGTCAGGCATCCCAGTGCAAGGGAGAGAATCTGATGCCCTAGGCAAATACCGAAAATGGGAACCTGACCGAGCAGTTGCGACACTGCCTCAATGGCTTCTGTGACCGCTGCCGGGTCTCCGGGACCGTTGGAGAGGAAGACTCCATCGGGCTGAATTTCCAGCACTTCCGAGACTGGAGTGTTCCAAGGCACCACCGTGATGTGCATGCCCTGCTGGGCCATCAGGCGCAGGATGTTGTGTTTGATCCCAAAGTCATAGGCCACGATCCGGAAGCGCACCTCGCCCTCTGTGGGCCAGGCGTACAGTTCGCGGGTGGACACCCGGCGGGCCAGATTCTGCCCCACCATTGACGGCAGTGCAAGGGCTTCCTCCCGGAGCATGTCCAGCGTGTGCTGTAAGTTGGCAGGCACGATCAGGCCGCTGCACTCTCCAGTTTCCCGGAGGGTGCGGGCGAGCGCCCGCGTGTCCACGCCTGCCAGAATCGGGATGCGCTGTTCGCCGAGCCAGCCGTCCAGCGTTTGCGTAGAACGCCAGTTGCTGGCCACCGGACTCAATTCCCGGATCACCAGTGCCGTCGCATGGACCGTTCCAGATTCCATGTCCTCCGGATTGACCCCGTAATTACCAATCTGCGGGTAGGTCATTGTGACGATCTGACCCGCATAGGAGGGATCGGAGAGGGTTTCTTGGTAACCTGTCAGGGAGGTGTTGAAGATGACTTCACCAGTCGCCTCAAGCGGCGTTCCAAGCAGACGTCCCCGAAAATAGAGGCCGTTGCTCAGAACCAGCAGACCGTCGGTCATGGAGAGTTAATCGAGAATGTAGAGATTGTCGAGGTCAAAGTCTTGGTCTTCAAGGGCAATATCCTCCAGACAGAAGAGCGCCTTGCCCACAAGGGTTGTGGAAACGCGATTGGATTCCGCATGTTCCAATTGCAAATGCGTGGCGCCCGCTTCAGCCGCTTGGTTCCGAGCTCTGATGAGCGCCTGATGGCGACTGTTGGCCGTGCCGACCAGCCCAAGGGTACGAATTTCACTGCGCAGGGAACATCCGGGAAGTTGAGTGCGGTTGCCCACCACCACCACCTTCTGCCCCTTGGGGGAAAGCAGGACGGACGAGGTGGCACAGGCGGTCACCCCCCCCAAGCCGAGCAGCAGCAATCCAAGGTGGAATAGGAGACTTGCACGGACCCCAAGGGCTTCCCCCTTCGGAAAAGGGGGAACAGCTTGTTCAAGATTCACAATGTTATTTCTGTGTAAGTCTAGTGAAGCAGGCATAAAAAATCTGGAACAAGGTTCAAGGCAGTGCCGTCCGGATTTTTCCTCCAGTTCGTTCTGCAAGCTGGTGCAGGGCCGGAAGATTGGGGGCGACGTCGTGCTGTTCCAACCACTCGTCCACCACGGTGAGGGGCAAGGTGGCGTCCCGCATGTCGGTACAGCGACAAGAAACCCGGAGCGTGTATCTGCCGGGCAACAGGGCTGGGAGTTGAATATAGGCATTTTGTCCAGAAAGATCGAGTGCTTCTTCATGCACGGTCGCGTCAAGCTGGGGATCCAGCACCTCCAGCCAGGCGCGAGTTGCCTGCGTCGGAGGTTGAATCACGCCGTGAATCGGCTCGGAAACGTGATAGGGTCGTGTCCGGAACCCTTGGAAAATCCTCTGTCGCTCGTGCCGGGGTTGCTGGAGCAGGGCTTGCCAGAGCAGCGAAAAGTGCAGGTTGTGGCTTAGGCGGTTTCCGGAATTTGGTGGACGACGCCACTGCCAAGACGCCGATTCCAGAATCCAGTCCACCCGACCGTAGCGATAGGGGGTGCGGATCAGCAGCGGGGGCAGAGCGGCACTGGATTTCGCAAGGAGCGTTTGGAAACCCGCCTGCTGCTGAAGCTGGACTGGTGAGAGCAAATCCTGCTCGCGGAAACGCCACTGTGGTTGATGCTGAAAACCGATGGAACCGAGTCTGGTGCCCTCCGCGAGAAAAAGTTTCTGATAGTCCTCAAATTGTTTGGCGTCCTCTCCTCCGATGACGATGATCCTGCCGCCCTCAGCGAGGTAGCGCTGGAAGCTCTCGCGGAATTCAAGGTTCCGGAGGTAGGTTTGGATGTCGAAATTGTGAAACAGTACCGTGTCGAACTTGAAGAGTTCACGCAGAAACAGCTCCCGAACCGGAAACTGGATGAGGGCGAGTTCGGCTTCCGGGATGTTCTGGGAGTCCTCAAAGGGGTTTCGCAGGATGAAGAAGGCGATCAGGTCCAGTTCCGGAAGTGATTTGAGCTGACGGCGCAGGTGCAGCACGTCCCAGCTTGGTCGTCCGGCAATGTGCAGCACCTTGAGCTTTGGAGTGCGAACCGTGATCGGCAGGTAGGCGAGATTGTCGTGAGGATTGCTGTCAGGAGCCACCGGCAGCAGTTTCAGGGTGAGCAGGGTTTCGCTCCGCAGCACGGGCATCCACGCAAGCTCGAGCGGTGTTTTGGAGTCTCCGGCAGGAAGCTCGACGGACTTGCGGGCAAGCACGGAACGCCCGTCCATCAGCACCACATCGGTGTGCTGCGGTTCCGGGAGCGAGGCGTGAACCGTCACCTGCATCGTGAGCGGCTGGTTGACAAAGGCCACCCGTAGCGCCGTGTCGATGCGCAGTCCGGCTCCGGGTTGCGGACGAATCGGTGGAACCAGCGTGTGGATCACGAGCTTGGAGTCCTGCCACTGCTGTGCAAGCGCTTCCCAAGCTTGCGGTTGCTCGGTGTCCAATCCGTCGCTGACGAGCAGCACTTCACTGCCCGCAGGCAATCGTGCGTCGTCGTGAAAACGCTGGAGTGCGGCGATCAGCGGCGATTGCGAGGGCCAACCCGCTGGACCTGCTGTGTCCGCAAAGAGATCAAGGAAATGGAGGTCATGATCCGGAAATTTCTGCTCGATGGTGGAAACCAATGCAGTGGGCAGCCACTCGTCTGGTGAATTCCCAGTGTGGGCATCCTCCGGAAGACCGAACCACTTGGCCATGCTGGCACTGGAATCCACCAGCACATGCAGCGGTCGTGCGTTCCGGAGTTGCTGCGTGATCGTGACCTGCGCGAGCGTAAACAACAACAGGAGCAAGCCAATGCGCAGGAACAGACTGGTTTTGCGAAAGGGGTGCCGCTTCCAAAACAGCAGGGTGAGGTAGCCGAGGGACGCGAGCAGTGCCAGCCCGTAAAGTGCCTGAAAATTCGCGGGCACGGATTAGGAAAGCCCCAACCGTTGCCCGCCGTCGCCGCCACGGCAGTCGGGTGTCTGGTGCGGGGTTGCACCCGTGGCCTGCCACTGTTCTGGAGTCTGAGCGCGAATCGAGAGGGCGTGGACAGGTCCGGAAACCTCGTCGCGCAGGATGCTGTACACCATCTGGTGCCGCTCCCGTAGTTTGGCTCCGGAAAATTTCTCGGAAATGACTGTGACCTTGAAATGCGACTCCGATCCCGGAGGGACGTTGTGGCGGTGGCTCTCGTTCTCCACTTCCAGAAACTCGGGCTGGAAGGCGTCTTGGAGTTTACTTTCGATGGCGTGTTGAATCTGCATGGGGCACCGAGGCTTGGGTTTCAATTCTTCAATTGTAGCACAGAAAGCCAAGCTGGCTGCAAGCAGGTTCCGCTTTGGCTCCGGAAGCCTAGATTCCCAAGACCCCGAATCAGC